>ENA-ORMN01002812-ORMN01002812.1-human-gut-metagenome-genome-assembly--contig:-NODE-2812-length-14505-cov-19.732595_pt1 | contig 14505 bp, 14 predicted proteins | sample MGYA00242102_ERZ508993 | MGnify/ENA primary metagenome ERZ508993 (study PRJEB26280, sample SAMEA2338770) | human gut metagenome | biome: human gut; feature: human-associated habitat; material: faeces... | reverse complement strand
GGCCATCGCCGCCTTCGTCATCGGCGTCCTGATCGTCAGCAACCTCGTCAGCGCCCTGTTCGGCTTCTGGGAAAACGAGGCGAACAAGCAATCGCTAGATGGCCTGCCGCCCTACATCACCTACGAGATGGTCGAGGCCGCGCTCGAATGCCAGGAGAAGTACGGGCATCCCGCCGGCTGCACCCTCGCGCAGATCATCGTGGAGAGCGGCCAAGGCAACACCATGAGCAGGCTTGCGACGCGAGACCACAACCTCTTCGGCATGAAGTGGGCGGGGAGCTTCGCGGGCTGCCCCGAGGTCGCAGGGAAGAGCGCCTGGGTGACCAGCGAGGAGTACACGGCCGGCGTCCACACGGCGATCACCGCGTACTTCACGGTGTTCAAGTCCGACGTCGACTGCATCAAGTTCAGGAGCAGGGTCTTCCTTCAAGCCGAAACGTATGCGAACAACGCAACCATCCGCGAGGCCATGGAGAAGCATGACTCGGACCTCATGGCGGAGGGCCTGAAGGATGCGGGCTGGGCCACGAGCTCGACCTATGTCGAGAGCCTCAAGTCCGTGATGGACACCTACGGCCTGAGAAGGTTCGACACCATGACGGTCGAGGACCTCAAGAGCTCGAGGGCGAACGCGAACACTATCGTGGCGGCCGCTTACAGCCAGCTCGGCGTCCCATACGTATGGGGCGGTTCGACTCCTGGCAGGGGCCTGGACTGCAGCGGACTCACCCAATACTGCTACAGGCAGGCCGGGATCGCCATCAGCCATTACACGGAGAGCCAGTACAGCGAGCTCACGCACATCCCCCTGTCCCAAGCGCAGCCAGGAGACATTCTCTACAAGCCGGGGCACGTGGCCATCTACATAGGAGAGAACAAGTACATACACGAGCCCCATACCGGAGCCGTGTGCTGCATAGGAACGGGAATCAACTACTTCACCTGCGCGCTGCGCAAGGTATGACGAAAGGAGCAAGCCCAATGAACAAGAAGAGACTCATGCTGGCGTGCGCAATCGGAGCGCTGGTGCTGCTCGCGGGCTCGGGGGTTGCCCGCTGCGCCATGCAGCTCTCGGAGGACCCGGCAACCGGGCAGGAAAAGGAATCAGCCCAGAAGGCCGATGCCGACAGCATCAAAAGCTACCTTGGAACAGCCTGGAGTGCCGACGGCGGCTCGAAGACGATGACCATCGCCGACGGGGTTGTCATCGAACGCGAGGGCGACTCCACCTCGGTGACCTACTACGAGGTCGTCTCCGAGCGATCAGACGCTGGCGGGATCTCCGTCAACGTGACCACGACGAAAACCCCAAGGGACGCCCCCGCCCAAGGCGTGATGAGGATCGATGCGTCGACCGAGGAGGTCTCCATCACCTGCGACGCCTTCGCGCTCTCGACCACCTACACCCTCGACGCGGCGCCAGACGCCAAGATCACCCTCTCTGCGCATCCGGACAAGCTCAACGAGCTCCTCGAATCAGACGACGAGAGCATCTCCAACGCGCTTTCGGCCTGGGCGTCAAAGCGCTCTCCCTACGCAACGTCCGCGGCATGGGACGGCGAGGCCTACATCGACTGCAACGGCAAGACCGTAACGACCTCGTTCACGCTCAACGACGGAGCCAGCACCCTGGTCCAGCTCCGCTACGACCAGACCACCAAAGAGCTGAGCGCCCTATGATCGCGGCGGTCAAGCGCATAACGGGGCAGAGGGAGTTCAAGCTCGCCTTCGTCATCGCCCTGGCCTTCCTGGTCCTCACGCTCGTGCCATGTCAGAACGCCTACGCGTCGATCGCCGACGACATCAACTCGTGGCTCTGCGACCTCCTCCGCGAATGGAGCAACTGGATGTTCCACGCGCAGGTGAGCGTCCTCGGCTCGATCGGATACGAGGGAATCCTCGACGCCCCCTTCTCCTCGATGCTCCAGAGCTCAAGCGACGTCTCCATGTACGACATCGCCAGGGGCACCTGGCAGGTAGCGATACTCCCCATCGGATGCGGCGTCCTCGGCTTGGTGTTCACCTTGAAGCTCATCGAGATCTCCCAGCGCATGGACGGCAACCAGAGCATGCCAGGCGTCAAGGAGGTCGTGTTCCTGCTCGTGTTCTTCGCCGTGTTCCTGTTCCTCATCCAGAACAGCTTCGACATCATGGCCGCGATCTACGAGGTCATCGGACTTGCGGTCGACAGGGTAGAGGGACTCTTCGGAACGGGCGGGGCCATGAGCCTCGCCGAGGTCTCCATCGTCACCACCGAGGACGACGTGTCGGCCCTCATGGCAATGCTCGTCGTCTCCCTCATCAGCTGGCTTGTGGTGCTGGTGGCCTACATCGTCGCCCTCGTCGTCTGCTGGGCGCGAGCCATCCAGCTCTACATCATGGCGGCCTTCAGCCCGATCCCGCTTGCCTTCCTGGGGTTCGAGCACACCAGGCAGATCGGCATCGGCTACCTCAAGAGCTTCCTCGCCGTGTGCGTGGCGGGCCTGATCATCCTGGTCCTGCTCATCTCCTTCCCAGTCGTGCTGGGGGGAATCGTGAGCGTCAACCCCGGCACGGGCACGCCGGTGGACACCATCGCGAGCGGCCTGACGTACGCGCTCCAATACCTGGCCATGTGCGTGCTGCTGGTCCTGTCCCTGGTCCGAAGCGGAGCCTGGGCCCGAGACATCGTGAGCGGCTTCTAGGCACGGCCTTAGGCAGAGGGAGGTGATGCCCTTGAGATGCGGCAAGGGTTGACGATCGAAGACGAGCCGGGACTTCCACATTGCCCGGCAAATAGACAAGCAAAGGAGAAACACGCATGGAAGACAAGAAGAACGTTTACATCACCGTGCACAAGAGCTTCGTGAGGGAGGGAATCGAGTACTTCGACAAGAAGACGGGCCAGATGGGCAAGTTCAACTCCGTGACCCTGCCCCGCGACACGGTGATGGACGGCATGGATCTGAGCTTCTACCAGTTCAGCCCCCTGTTCGTGAACGAGTCGCGCTTCAAGGGCGAGGACTTCAGGGACATCCCGCTGCTGGCCGACAAGGAGGTCTGGCTCAAGCGCACCGTCATGGACCCGGACGGCAACCCCGTGACCGATGAGTCGGGACGCCCCGTCAAGAACACCGTGAAGGTCATGCCGGGCCAGCTCAAGGAGGCGCTCGACTCAGGCAGGGAGCGTTACCTCGCATCGCTCTCCGAGAGGGCGAAGGGCGCCCGCGAAGGCTCCCGCGAGCTCGCAGGCAACACAGGCCGCTCGTCCATGAGCCGAGAAGACATCCCGTTCTAGGAGGCGCATGATGAAAGCGAAGACTACGGAGAGAATCGTATCCTCCAAGATCATCAGGGTCGTCATGAGCATGGCCCTCGCATTGAGCGTGTGCGTAGCCACGCCCATGAATGCATTCGCGGCAGGCAGCGTCAACGTCACCATCGGCGACGACATCCCGTATGCGGGCTATTCCACGACCCATATGTATGCCGACGGCGAGGTCGCGTACTGTGCGGATCCCCAGGCCAGCACCCCTGCTCCCGGCACCTACAGCAAGAGCGGCGTGAGCGACGCCGACCTCATCGCGGCCATGTGGTTCAGCTACGGCGCGCCCGGCTTCGACGCATCCATGTTCCCCGACTCCTGGTACGACGGCAGCGGGTGGAGCGCCGACAAGTACAAGGCCGCAAGCCACGCGATCCTGGCCTATGCCTACCAGGACTCCAAGGCCGATGCCGTCTTCGGCACCAACGGCGACTTCGAGGACTGGGCACGCAGCGAGCTGCTTGGCAAAACCTGGAAGTCCATCAAGGCGAACAAGGGCAAGGTGTCCACGGGCTTCGAGGCCTTCTGCATCCACACGGGCCCTGGCACCCAGGTGCTCATGAGCTTCACCTGGGACAAGGGAGGCCTGAAGGTGGCCAAGGTCGACTCCCAGGCAGGGGCCGAGCCCCAGGGCGATGCGACGCTTGGCGGCGCCAAGTACGACATCGTCAACTCCTCCGGCAAGTACGCCCTCGTCGACGGCCGTTACTACGCAAGCGGCGAGGTGGTGAAGACCATCACCGGGTATTGGGACGGCGACGCCGGCGCGTATATCGCCAAGACCACCTCCAACGTGCTGCCTTGCGGCACGTACACCGTGGTCGAGTCCGAGGCCCCCGAGGGCTACCTCGTGTCCGACTGGTCCGTTAAAGCCGAAATCAATTCTGACGGACAGGTCGTCGACCTCACATCCAGCCCCTGCGCAGACGACGTCATCCGCGGCGGCGTGCAGGTGACGAAGTCCGACGTCGAGCTGGGAGCCTCCGAGGCCCTGGGCGGCAACTCCCATGACACCTTGACTACCGGCTCCACTCTTTCCGGCATCGAGTTCACCATCGCCAACGCATCCGAGTGCAAGGTCCTCGTCGACGGGAGCTGGTACGAGCCCGGCGACGTCATCGAGACCATCGCGACCGCATGGAACGACGAGATGGGGGCATACACCGCCCAGACCGCTGCCGACGCGCTTCCCTACGGCACCTACACCATCCAGGAGACCAAGACCAACGACTCCTACCTGCTCACCGACGGCAGGCCCCGCACCTTCCAGGTGAGGGCAGAGGGCGTGCTGGTCGCAGGCGACAGGTACGAGAGGCCCCTGGAGTTCTCCGACCAGGTGGTCCGCAACGACTTGGAGATCGTGAAGATGGCAGAGGACACCAACGCATCCCTGCAGGTGGCCTTCAAGGTGACCAACGTCTCCACCGGCGAGTCCCACGTCCTCGTGACCGACCGCAACGGCAACGTCTCCACGGCCTCCTCCTGGAACAGGCACAGCGACAACACCAACGGCAACGACGGCCTGCTCTCCTCGGAGAGCATCAAGGCAGCCGACATGGATCCTAAGGCCGGCGTATGGTTCTCCCTTGGCGAGGACGGCTCCAACGCCGCCGTCGATGACGGCCTCTCCGCACTCCCTTACGGCAAGTACCTCCTGGAAGAGCTCCGCAGCGACTCCAACGAGGGCTACGACCTGGTGACCAAGACCTTCGTGATCGAGCGCGACTCCACCGTGGCCAAGCCCGTGTGGATGAGCCTCGACGACAAGGAGGGCCCGAAGATCCAGACCGAGGAGACCGACAAGGCCGACGGCGACCACGTGGCACAGGCTTCCGCCGAGACCACCCTGGTCGACACCGTCTGGTACGAGAACCTCAAGAACGACGGCACCGAGTACACCGTCACCGGCACCCTGATGGTGAAATCCACCGGAGAGGCCCTGCTCGATGCGGATGGCAACGCCATCACCGCCACCAAGACCTTCAAGCCTAGGCAGGAGGCCGGCGAGGTCCAGCTCGAGTTCACCTTCGACTCCAGCCTGCTCGCGGGCGAGGACATCGTCGCCTTCGAGTCCATGACCTCCGACGGCATCGAGGTCGCCGTGCATGCCGATATCGATGACGAGGACCAGACCGTGCACTTCCTCGACATCCGCACCACCGCCGCCGACAAGGCCGACGGCGACAAGCTGGTGACCGGAACCGAGATCACCGTGGTCGACGAGGTGGCCTACGAGGGCCTCGTCCCCGGCACCGAGTACACGCTTGAGGCGGCCCTGGTCGACGCCGAGACCGGGGAGCCCGTCATGGTCAAGGACGGCCTGATAGAGAGGCAGGTGACCGGCAGCGCTACCTTCACCCCTGACGAGGCCGATGGCACCCAGGCAGTGGAGATCGCCTTCGACGGCACCGGCCTTGGCGGCAAGAGCCTGGTAGTCTTCGAGAAGCTTTTCGCGGCAGACGTCCAGCTCGCATCCCACGAGGATCCTTCCGACGAGGGCCAGACCGTGACCGTGGCCGAGATCGGCACCAAGCTCACCGATGCCGCCGACGGCGACCAGATCATCGTCACCGGCAAGGTGAAGCTCATCGACACCGTCGAGTACAAGGGCCTCGTCGCGGGCGATACCTACACCGTCCACGGCACGCTGATGGTGAAGTCCACCGGCGAGGCGCTCACTGACGCAGAAGGGAACCCTGTCGTGACTTCCGCTGAGTTCGTAGCAGAGAAGGCTAACGGCACCGTTGACGTAACCTTCGAGTTCGATGCATCTTCGCTCAACGAAGGCAACAACCTTGTCGCATTCGAGGAGTGCCTGACCGCCGAGGGTAACCTTGCGGCGGCCCATCAGGACATCAACGACGCGGGACAGAGCGTCGTCGTCGACAACCCTGACACACCTGAGGTTCCCAAGACCCCTTACGACAAGACCGGAGCAACCACACCCGTCAGCACCATCGGCATTTTGGCTCTCGTAGGCGCAGTCCTCGCCGGTGCGGGCGCAGCGGCACTTGCGCTCATCGGCCGTCGCAAGAAGGGGGATGCCGGCGAATCCGAGCCCGATGAGGAGGTGACCGACTAAACGGGAGGGCTGCGAGGCGCAATGGCCTCGCAGCCCTTTTTCTCTGCATATGAAGAACGGAACAAGGAAAGCGCTTGTCGCACTCTCGTGCCTGGCGATTGTGGCAGGAGTCGCCATGTTCGTGTTGGGGCAGGGCGGGGTAGAGCAGAACCCCTCCCCGACCTACCAACGCGCAATCACGGATCCAGATGAGGAAGGCCAGGACAGAGTCATCGACTGGGGTTCGCTCCCGGACAGCGTAATCGCATGGGTCTACGTGCCTGGCACCACCATCGACTATCCGGTTGTCAGGGGATTTACCGAGGACCCGGGATTCTACCTATTCCACGATGCGGAGGGGCGATACTCCGCATGGGGCACTCCCTACGTTGCCAACGGCTGCGAGGAGGGTCTGGAAAGCCCCCTAGTCATGGTCTACGGGCACCACATGTCGGACGGGACGATGTTCGCCCCGCTGGCGGGTTACAGCAGCAGGCCTTTTGCCGAGGAACATGCCGAGATCATCTTGTATACGCCTGATCGAACCCTGCATCTCGAGCCTGTGCTCGTCAACGTCATCAACGCCAACAAGAAGAACGTGCGCCTGAGTTTCGGCGATCAGGAGGAGCTGGAAGAGTACATGGCCGCAGAGGAGGCGGAGAGCGAGGTCGTGCTTGACAGATACCGTTCCGGCAGACAGGTATTCGCCTTCGTCACGTGCTCGTACGAGACGAGCAACTCGAGGACAGTCGTCTATGCGATGGAGGCCGAATCATGATTCACGCAGCATTCTTCGCAGCCGGCATGGTCATGGGTCTCTGCGCTCTAGTGTGCTATTGCTGCATCAGGGTTGGCTCGATGAGTGACGACGGGTGGGACGATTTGGCACTCGAGGAGGAGCATGACGATGCAGCCTGAGGATCGGGTAGCCGTTGATCAGGAAGCCCTCAAGGGCTTGCGTTCCAGATTGGGCTTAACCCAGCGCTCGGTAGCGACCTGCTCCGGACTGACGGAGTCGGCCTACAGGAGCTACGAGCTCGGTGATCGAAACCCCAGTCTGAAAGATGCGGAGGCTATAGCATGGGTGCTCGGCGCCCCCTTCGAGATGCTGCTGGACCATACGCCGATCAGCATTACAGCCGCAGCTGCATCGCTGATGCGAATGGAAGAGCTGGGATACCTGACCATCTTTCAAGACGACTTCTCGACAATCAACCTGATGGCGACGAGCAACGCCCTTGCTCGTGAGCTGCGCGCCATACGAAGGCTGGCTGCGGATGATGAACCGACATGAGCCTTGGAGGGAATATGCAGGGTATGCTTCAGGAATGAAGAAGGGCGAGTATGGGACACGGCGTGATGAAACGACTGCTAGAATTGCCTAAACGAAATGGAGGTTACGATGAACAATAAAGACTACTCTCTCCTGAACAAGACCCTGATCATCACTGACATGTACGAGACCGACCGAGATCCAATGGTGCTCGGCGGCGTTGCGATCCGAGCCGAGGACCTCGAGGAGTTCATCGAGGCCGTTGAGGAGCTTGCCACCAATCGCTTTGGAGGCGCGTCTTTCTCTTAGCTGCTGGATAACGATCTCGACGACGACACTGCGAGGGCATCGTCAGCCCGTTACGACAGAGAGCAGATCGACGCCATGTTCGCCGAGGTTAAGAGGATCCTCGGACGGGACGAAGACCTGTAGATATGGCAAGGGCGCGGTTGAACAGCGCCCATACCGTATTTTGCCAAGCGCCGCTAAGTAGCGGCGCTTTTCTATTAGGTTGGCGGATAATGGGGCCAAACGCAGAGAGCTGAAATGCGAGGCTGGTGAAATCTTGTATTTAAAAGAATTACGTGTATTCGGTTTTAAGAGATTCCGGAGTGCAAATGTTGCGTTCTCGGAAGGTGTAAACATCGTTGTTGGCGATAACGATTCAGGCAAGTCAACATTGCTCGAGGCAATAACGGCGGTAATTGATGGGCAGTATCGCGGTGTTCCTCTGATGAGAAGTTTGTCGGAAGACTTGTTTAACAAGGAGATCGTCGAAGAATACCTGGATTCGTTAAATAGCCATGAGCCTTGCAATCCTCCAAAAATAGTTATTGAGGCCGTATTTTTCGGAGATAGGGATGCTGTTGCGCTGTACAAAGGCGATTTCAACAGTAAGGGATCAGGAGCCGAATCCGGGATAGTTCTCGAAATCTCCCTCGACATGGAATCCTTTTCCGAGGAATACCGGGAATTCGTTGCTTCGGAAAGACACTATGGCCTTCCGATTGAGTACTACCATTGTTCTTGGACCACGTTTGCTCGCAAAAACATTCGTCCTGCCGGCATCAAATTCAAGTCAACTCTAGTTGGAGCAAGTAGCTCACTTACTTGGCCCGGCTCAAAAGCTATGGTGACCAAGATCGCCAGGGATGTGCTAGATGGTCCTGATCAAATCGCTGTATCCCAGGTTCACAGGAGAATGCGCAGCGGCTTTTCATCTGATCCTATTGTGAAAAACATCAACGAAAAAGTTTCAGCAAGCACCCAGAGCCTTACAAGGAAGTCTGTTACGTTCGGGTTTGAAGCAGGTACGGTTAATTCTTGGGAGAGCGGCGTCATCACCATGCTTGAAGGTATTCCATTCTCCAATGTTGGTGATGGAACCAAGAGCATTGTGAGTACCGAGCTTGCCCTATCGAAGAATGAAAAGCGCGGAGGAAACGTCGTGCTTCTTGAAGAGCCCGAGAATCACCTCTCCCATACAAGACTCAACATGTTCCTAGAGGGCGTGAAAAAACGGTGCTCAGACGTCCAGTTGATTGTTACTACGCACAGTAGCTTTGTTGCGAACAAGATGGAGTTGCGTAACCTGATTCTTCTGAATGGAGACAAATCCGCCTCTATGGCAAGCCTAAGCGAAGAGACTTCTAGATTCTTCATGAAGGCTCCCGGGTACAAGACTCTGAGGGTCCTGCTGTGCAGAACGGCGATTCTTGTCGAAGGCGATGCTGATGAGTTGGTACTGCAGCGCGCATATATGGATTCGAACGGTGGTAGGCTCCCAATCCAGGATGGAATTGACGTAATCTCGGTTGGCACAAGCTTCCTTAGATTTCTCGAAGTTGCAAAGACGATTGGCAAGAGGACAATCGCCGTGACGGACAACGATGGAGACATCGCTGCGTTGGAAAGGAAATACCGCGGCTATCCACATGTTTCCAGTGCCCAGAGCAACAATCTGCAGGTTGTTTCGTATGCCAATAGACTTCTTGAAAGCGGAGAAGCTAAGGGTGTCAATTACAACACCCTTGAAGCTGAGGTTTACGAGTCTGCAGACCGCGTAACCCTTTCGGAGATTGTTGGCAGATCCATGCATGAACGGGATGCTGCTTTGAAATACATGGAGAGCAACAAGACTGAGGTGGCGTTGAGGATATTCGATGCAGAGCAAACCCTTTCGTTTCCCGATTACATTATGGACGCCATTGAATGGGCTAAAGGCGGCGTAGATGGAATCTAAAATCTATCTTGCTGCGGCGGGGTCGGGAAAAACAACATTTCTAGTGGACTTGCTATCGAATCAAGATGCAAGAATCCTTTACACCACTTTCACTGATGAAAATGCTGAGGTGGCAATGGAAATGGTTTACCAAAGGCATGGAATCATTCCGCCAAATATTACTATTCTCCCGTGGTTTTCCTTTCTCCTCGAGCATGGAGTGCGTCCGTTTCAGGGGGCTGCTGGCTTTGGCAAAGAAAAGTTCAGCGGAGTTGACCTGGGTCACGAGGGAGTGAACTTCAACAAGAAAGGCACTGTCGGCTACTACGTCAATGGGTCGAACGAGGTGTATGCGGCCAAGCTCCCAGAGCTCGCGCTTCATTGCGACGAATGCAGCGCTGGTGCAGTTGTCGGCAGGATTAAAGAGTTATTTGATGTCATTCTTATCGATGAGATTCAGGATATGGCTGGTTACGACTACGATTTCATTGCAGCTCTACTGCATGGAGGGATTTCCCTTGTTATGTGTGGCGATGAGCGACAGTCGACGTATCGTACGAATACCGCAAAGAAAAATAAGGGCAAGAGTATCGAACAGTACTTCAAGGAAAACGGTCTTGCTGCGACCTGCGGCATCGATCGCTCAACACTCAATGGCACGTATCGTTGCTCGAAAGAAATTATTGAATTTGCGAACAAGGTCTATCCGGAATTCCCGTCTACCGACTCTTTGAGGGTGGAATCCGATCGGGCACACAATGGAATCTGGATTGTTCTGGATTCGTTGGCTCAAGAGTACTGCAATATGGTTGACCCAGTAATCTTGAAGAACAGCGTCGCCACCTCAACTGTAAACGCCTCCGTCGTCTGCAACTTCGGAAAAGCAAAGGGACGAACGTATGACCATGTTCTTATCTACCCTGTCAAGGACGTACTTTCTTGGCTGCAAGACAATTCGACCCAATTAAAACCGCAAACTCGTTCAAAGCTGTATGTCGCGATCACCAGAGCAAAATATAGCGTTGGTTTCGTGGTTCCTGACAACATGATAGTAGGGTCTCCAGCCGAACTCGCAATATGGAACCCACAAGATAGAAAAATGAAACCAATGGCTCAAGCCGATTAGCCAGGGCCATTGTTTGCTGGGGTTAGATAGCGATACTTTTTACATCTACCATGTTGCGGCGGTCATGGTTGACAACTTGCGTCGGCTCCTGCTCGGTATCAACCTGTCCGACAAAGCTATAATGGATTTCGATTTTCCGGGTGTTGGTTTCCCGGTCTAATTCATGTATCAAAATACGGTCGATAAACTCATGGACGTTTTCATAGGTCAATTCCTGTATGTCGCTGTATTTCCCGACAATCTGAATAAACCTTGATATATCCCTTTTTCGCTCGGTAACGGTTGCGATCTGCTGTTGTAACTCGTCTATCCTTGCGGCAAGGGATTTCTTTTCGTCCTCATAGCCGGAAGTTAGAAACACAAACCGTTCATCTGTCAGTCTGCCTAATGCGTTGTCCTCATACAGCTTGCGGAAAAGCGTGTCAAGTTCGGTCATACGCGCCTGTGCTTTGAAAAGTTCCTTTTGCTGCTGCGCTAATGCCTTTCTCGCTTCCATGTCGCCGTACTCGGTAGCTTTACAGATAAAGTCCTGTTCGTGTTCCTTAACATACCGCAAAACCCGCCGCATATCTTCCAGCACTAAATCAAGAAGTACGTTTTTGCGGATATAATGAGAGGTACACTCGCTGCCTGTCCTTGCCCTGTTGCGCCATGCGCCGCAAGAATAGGAAAACTTGCGCGGCTCGATATTTACGCCCTGTTGGTAATACATCTTATGTCTGCAACCAGCGCAAAACAGCAAGCCGGAAAAAATATCAATCTCCGCTGCTTTTGTCGGGCGGTGGCGGGTAGCAATCCGCTTTTGCGCAAGTTCAAAGGTTTCCTCGTCAACAAGCGGCTCATGGGTGTTTGGGAAGAAATAGCGTTGTTCTTCTTCGTTCTTCCGGGTCTTTTTCGACTTGTAGGATACCTTGTGAGTTTTCGCGGTTATGGTATGCCCTAAATATTCCTGCCTTGCTAATATGTCATAGAGCGTTTTGTCCGGCCAAGTATAGGGGGCGATCATTGCCCGCTGATACCGCGCCTGTCCTGTACGCTGATAGCGCAACGCTCCAATCGTCAAGACTTTGTTTTCCGCAAGCCATTTTTGGATTTCGCACATACGCACGCCGCTAACAAACATAGCGAAAACCTGTTTGACAATCGGCGCGGTTTCCGGGTCGGGTATAAGGTGGTGGCGGTTGTTCGGGTCTGGGATATAGCCGTATGGATATTCCCCGTTGACGCGCTCGCCTTTTTGCGCCTGTGCCTGTTTAACTGCGCGGATTTTCTTGCTTGTGTCGCGGGCGTAAAACTCGTTAAACCAGTTCCGCAAGGGGGTAAACTCGTTATCCTCCCGCGCTGTGTCAACTCCGTCGTTGATCGCGATATAGCGTACTCCGTTTTCGGGAAATACAATCTCTATGAGTTCGCCCGTTTTCAGATAGTTTCTGCCAAGACGGGAAAGGTCTTTGGTAATGACCGTCGCCACTCGTCCGGCTTCCACTTCCTGCAACATCGCTTGCAGCCCCTCGCGCTCAAAACTCACGCCGGAAAATCCGTCGTCCACAAAAAACTTTGTGTTCAAAAAATGGTGTTCGTCCGCATAGCGTTGAAGTATCATTTTTTGGTGCTGTATGCTTCCGCTTTCTCCGGCTTGCATATCCTCTTGACTTAAACGGCAGTAAAGGGCGGTGATTTTATTCGACTGTAACATTAGTCCTCCTTTCCGACAGCCGAATAAACAGGTATAATGTGTTGCTATCATTATACCATATCCCGCCGCCTAATGCACTACTCGGACGCTAAAAATCCCGGATTTCCGGGCTTTTTCTGCAAATCCTTTACAATGAGTTTCTCAATCTTTTTATGGATTGTATCGGTTGCCTTTTCACTCGGCAACGCTTGAACAAGATAGGTGATTTTCCCTATTTTGCGTTCGGTTGTAATTGTCTGTTTTTTATCCATTAGAAAAACCTCCTTTTCCTGTATGGATAAACTATATTCGTCAAAAGGCAAAAACGGGCGGTTGTTAGCTGCAACCTCACGGGAGTTTCACCCCGGCCCATGCTTATGGGTGCGCCGCGCAATACTTTGAGGGTGTTCAACGCGGGAGTATCATTGTGCCGCCTTGTATGTCGTCGCCCACAAGCTGCTAAACCTGTTTTACGGCGCGGTAGTTCTCGCTCGGCTTTTCCCCTATGGGGAAAAGCTGTCATGGCGTACCCGCCGACTGGCTCGGTACAGACGGAATGTACCCGTTTGCCTGTTATGCTGCGCACCAAAGGCCGCTTTCTTTGTCAAAGAACAATAGGCTTTGTCGGCCTGCAAAAGCACATCAACAGCGGATATGCTTTTGCGGAACGACAAATAGCCCATAACGGGAAGCGTGGAAAGGGGACACGCTCCCCGCATGGGCTAAAAGATTATCCTACATGAAAAGCAAGGGTGCGGGTAATAAGGCGCACTTGCAGCCTGTTACGCATTTCCTCGTCCACATAGGAATAGGTATTGCCCGCGTCGTCTTTCAGCGTGCGGGTACAAAGTTTCGCTATGTAACCCTCGTAGTGCTTCAAGATCGCGCACATGGCGGTTGTGTCGCCGTTTGCCGCTGCGGAAATGACAGGGAACGGCAACAGATTTTCAGACTTCCTAACGGTATTCATCATCTGCTTTTCCCTCCAAATACTGTTTGATTTTCGCAAGCGCGGATTTCCTGTGCCGGAAAACCGTCGTGCGTACAACATTCAGCAGTTCGCCAATTTCCGCGTCGCTCATATCCAAGAAGTAGGACAAAAGGATAATGTCGCGTTTCCTTTCGGGCAAAGCGTTAAGGGCTTCGGCAAGCAGTTCATTTTTGACGAGTACATCAAAGCCGGACACTTGAAAACGGAAATAATCGCTTTCGTATTCGTCCGTTGTGAAAAGCTGCGCGAGTTCGCTTTCGCTCAAATCCGAAAAAGTAACTTCGCGTGCTGCGCGTTTCGCAAGAGTGCGGCGGTGGCTTTTCGCTTCGCCGACCAAAGTTTTCTTTGCTAATGCGTCGTACTGATGTTGTATTCTTTCCTTGTCGGAAGAAGATAGCTCCATAGAGTTCACCTCCTTCCCGCGTGGAGTAGAGGACGGGAGTTAAGGGCTTGTCCTCTCTGCCCCTTTCGCTCCGTACCCGTTCGGGAGATGGCTCTTGAGTGCGCTTTTCAGAAAAAAGTTGAAAAAAGCAAAATGCGCCCGTCCGCAAGACGCGGACGGGCGCAAAGGAAATGTAAGCAGTAGCTAAATGTATTGACAGTTCACATTCATAGCCGGAATATCCCGCTTGCGGAGCATAGCTTTTTTTGACCGCAAAGCATTAGGCGGGTTACAGTAAATAAAAATGGACACGGCGATACCTCCCCGATACCGCCGTATCCTTAAAAAAGGGCGACTTTAATACACTACCCGCAATCCATTCTATAATAGGGAACAGCGGCTTTTGCGCAATATTAAATAAAAAAGCCGATAACACATAGGTTTTTTGACCTAATGCGTTATCGGCTCTGCG
>ENA-ORMN01002811-ORMN01002811.1-human-gut-metagenome-genome-assembly--contig:-NODE-2811-length-14506-cov-8.040412_pt1 | contig 14506 bp, 11 predicted proteins | sample MGYA00242102_ERZ508993 | MGnify/ENA primary metagenome ERZ508993 (study PRJEB26280, sample SAMEA2338770) | human gut metagenome | biome: human gut; feature: human-associated habitat; material: faeces... | reverse complement strand
AGCGCCACCTTGCCAAGGTGGAGGTAGCGAGTTCGAGCCTCGTAATCCGCTCCACGATTCGTCGAGACAATAGTCTCGGCGTTTTTTTTTATCCTTTTATACTATTATAATGTATATCGGAGGAAGCTATATGAAAAGATTTGCGGCGGCGCTGGCTGCTGTTCTTATGCTTACCGCCTGCACTCAGGTGGAAGAAAATATACCCGTAATGGCAGAGACCTCTGCTGTGACCGAGGACACTGACGCATCTGTCGATGTCACCACTGCTGTTTCATCTGAAATTGTTTCGGAAGAAATAACATCGGAAACCGAGCTTGAAACATCGGAGGCAGTGTCCGAAAGCGAAACAACTGCTGCGGAGGAGGTACAGACCGAAGCACCTGCGGCTGCTGAAAATTCGGCAGAAGAGACCTCAGCAGCTGAAACTACGATAACCGAGGCGGTTTATGAGGACGCTCAGGCAGAAAGTACGGGCACTGTCACAGGCATTGAGCTTACGTTTTACGATGTGACGCTTTCTCAGGGCGAACACAAGATGCCCATTGTCACCATGTCACCCGAAAGCACTCCCGATAAATCCGAGATATGGACAAGCTCCGATGAGAGCGTTGCAAAGGTAGATGGGCTTGGAAATATCACCGCTGTGGGTGAGGGTACGTGCGTTGTCACCGTGGCTTCCGCTGCCAGCCCCAACGTTACAGCAAAAGTGAACGTGACCGTCAAGGCGGCTCCGGGACTTACATACATAGGCGGTATTCTCATTGCAAACAAGACCTACGCTCTCCCTGCGGACTATAACCCGGGCGTTGACCCCGAGGCTCAGGCGGCTTTTGACGATATGCAGGCCGCAGCCGCAAAGGAGGGGCTGAACATATACGTATCATCGGGCTTTCGCTCCTATGAATATCAGTCGGGGCTTTACGACAGATATGTACAGCGCAGCGGCAAGGCAGAGGCTGACCGCTATTCCGCCCGCCCGGGCCATTCCGAGCATCAGACAGGGCTTGCCTTTGATATGAACACCATCGACATCTCCTTTGCCGATACCGACGAGTATGTGTGGGTCAAGGCGCACTGCTGGGAATATGGCTTCATCATCAGATATCCCGAGGACGGCGAGGATGTAACGGGCTATATGTATGAGCCTTGGCACATCAGATACCTTGGTAAGGAGACTGCCAAAAAGGTCTATGACAGCGGCCTTACGCTGGAAGAATATCTGGGAATAGATTCAAAATACAGCGAATGATGCAACTGCATAAGCCGCTTACTTGCATTAAAATAAATAAAAAAGTCCGCATAGGTTTATATTTTCTGACTTAATTTGTTCGGAGGGTATTGACTTTTGCGGATTTTTTTGTTATTATAAATTTGTGCATTGCTTTGCAGGAAAATAACAGTCGGCTTGCATATAGGCGGCAGGGACGTCCGCAGGTCGGTCATTTTGCTTTTCTGCGTTAATGAATATTATTATTTTATAGGGAGATTGATATTTATGATCCGTGTCGGTATTTTAGGCTACGGCAACCTTGGAAGAGGCGTTGAGTTCTCTATCCGTCAGAACAAAGATATGTGCCTCAAGGCAGTTTTTACACGCCGTGATCCCGCTTCTGTAAAGATAATGACAGAGGGCGTTCCCGTTTATTCCGTAAACGATGCAGCAGCTCACAAGGACGAGATCGACGTTCTTATCCTCTGCGGAGGAAGCGCAAATGACCTTCCCACCCAGACCCCTGAGTATGTAAAGTATTTCAACGTAGTTGACAGCTTCGATACTCACGCAAGGATCCCCGAGCATTTTGCAGATGTTGACAAGGCTGCTAAGGAGTCCGGCAAGATCGGTGTTATCTCCGTTGGTTGGGATCCGGGACTGTTCTCTCTTATGAGAATGTACGGCAACGCAGTTCTTCCCGAGGGAAGCGACTACACATTCTGGGGCAAGGGTGTAAGCCAGGGTCACTCCGATGCTATCAGACGTGTAAAGGGCGTTAAGAACGGCAAGCAGTACACCATTCCCGTTGAGTCCGCTCTCGAGAAGGTAAGAAACGGCGAAAATCCCGTTCTCACCACCCGTGAAAAGCACACAAGAGAGTGCTTCGTAGTTGCTGAGGAGGGTGCAGACCTGGCTCAGATCGAGCATGATATCAAGACCATGCCCAACTACTTCTCCGACTATGATACTACTGTTCATTTCATCACCGAGGAGGAGCTTGAAAAGAACCACAGCGGAATACCTCACGGTGGTTTTGTTATCAGAACCGGCAAGACAGGCAACGGCGATAATAAGCACGTTATGGAATTCAGCCTGAAGCTTGACTCCAACCCTGAGTTCACCGCAGGCGTGCTGGTTGCATTTGCAAGAGCAGCATACAAGCTTAACGCAGAGGGCGCAAGCGGCTGCAAGACCATTTTCGACGTAGCTCCCGCATACCTTTGCCCCCAGACTCCCGATGAGCTGAGAGCACATATGCTTTAATTTTGAGATAATAAAAATCCCGATGCACTGTGGTGTGTCGGGGTTTTTTGTCCTCTCATATTTATGCCGCCTTGACTTTTTCAGACGAACTGTATAATAGGAGTATGACAATTACAGTATCCCGATGCGAGGAGGCATATCAAAATTATAACCTGTTTTGACGATATCAGCAAGTGCGCCGCAGAGTGCGGCAGAGATGCCAAAGCGTATATTTTTCTTTCGTGGCTGGGACTTACCGAGGACGAAATGAAAAGCACAGGGGCAGATGATTATAACGCAGCAATGCGTATCCTTATGTGCGGCAGGCGAGAGCCTGCCGCTTTTGCGTGATAAGTGGACTGTTGGAAAAATCAGCACAAACAAAAGCAACAGGGACTTGCATTTTGTCTGCAAGTCCCTGTTAATATCGTTAATATATCTTATTTCCTTACAAAACTGTAATCACAGCAGCTTCCGCCGTTTCCTATCTGCTGGGTATAAACAAAATCTGCTCCCGGAAGCGAGTCGTAAATGATATCATCTATATGGCAGAACACAGCCGTAAGCTCGGGTATGCCGTATTTCCTGAACAGCTGGTCAAAAATACAGTCGTGGGTTATCATGGAAAATGTGTTCTTCGGTGCCTGCGGTAGCTCGATGTTCCAGCCGTAGCCTGCTGTTTTGCGGATCTTTATTGGCATATACACTTTCAGAAACGGCACGAACACAGGCAGACGTGACAGCTTTTTCATCGTATTTATCTGTGGCTTTACAAAGTCGTACATGGCGTTCCGCACTATTGCTATGCTTTCCTCTCTTGTTCTGCCCCGCTCTTCATACGAGAACACAAACGCCAGCGAGGTGAAAAGGTTGCACAAAAAGCCGTAGTTCTTATCATCGGCATATGGCCTGTTGTCGCTGACAAGCCTGTCTATGCGGCTCAGTACCTTTTCCTGCATGGCTTTGTCAGAATCTGCAAAAAGCACGGAAAATCTGCTGTCTGAGATCATTTTCTCAGGGTCATATTCTTTCATTTCAAATCCCCTTTGTTTATATTAGCATATACTAACCAAATTATACCATCGGATTGGAAAAGTGTCAATAGGGGAGCGGAATTTTTGGCGATATTTGGGCGCATCAGGCAGATGATTCATATTATCTATTGTAAAAACTGCGCTTGTGTGTTATAATGTGTGCAAATGTGATTTGAAAGGACGTTTTGATATGAATAAAAAGATCATTGCTGCTTTGTGCGCTCTGACGATATGCCTATCTGCTGCTGCCTGCGGACAGACTGACAGTGCAGAGGACGCTCCTGCCGAGACAACTGCTGCCCAGAGCGCTCCAGATCCTGTTACCATGGCGACCGAGGCTGTTCCCACTGAGCCTGTTGACCTCTCCAAGGGGCTTACGGACGCTATGTACGAGAGAGCTGTTGTCAGCGAGGGCAACAAGGCTCGCCTCGCAAAGGCTATGAAAAAGGCTGCAAACGGCGAGGACATCACTGTGGGCGTTATCGGCGGCTCCATTACTCAGGGAAGCAGTGCCACTGACCACAACAACTGCTATGCCGAGCTTTTTCACAAGTACTGGGTGGAAAAATTCCCTCAGAGCAATGTTAATTTTGTGAATGCGGGCATCGGCGGCACAAATTCCTATCTGGGCGTGCACAGAGTTGACACTCAGCTTCTTGACAGCAAGCCCGATGCAGTCATCGTGGAATTTTCCGTAAACGACACCGACAAGCTTATGAACAAGTATTCCTACGACAGCCTTGTAAGAAAGATACTTAACTGCGACAGCCGGCCTGCGGTAATGCTGCTTTTCACCACTCAGGAGGATGGCACCAGCCTGTGGGAGACCCACAAGGAGATAGGCGCTGCATATGACCTGCCCATGCTCAGCTACAGGGCTGTGGTTTATCCCGAGGTCTCTGCGGGCACTCTTGACTGGAAGGACATTTCCCCCGACAATATCCACCCCAATGACGAGGGCCACAAGCTTATCGGTCAGCTGGTAAGCAGATATCTTGACAGTGTTTATGACGACCTTGACAATATTGACGACAGCAGCGTTGCTTTTGATACTCCCGCTTACACTGCCGATTATTACAAGGACGCAAAGATGCTCGGCGCATCGGATATCACTCCCCGGGAGATAAGTGGCTTTGAGCAGGGCGGAAACTCCGTTTATCCCGAGCTTTTCCCCGACAACTTCGTTACCGAGGGCGAGGGATATCTTAAATTCGAGACAGAGTGCAAGTGCCTTGGCTTCTTCTACCTGAAAAAGGTTGACGGCAAGGGCGGCAAGTATGATGTTTACGTTGACGGCGAAAGAAAGGGCACTCTTGACGCTGATTTCAAGGGCGGCTGGGGCAACTATGGCGAAACTCAGCAGATACTTATCTCCAAGGACAGCGAAAAGCACACGGTTGAGATAAAGCTTGCCGAGGGCAGCACCAACACTTCACTCACAATTTTAGGAATAATGGAAAGTTAAGTTGAATACAGCTGAAAAATTTTTGTGCAAACATACAAAAAACACATTTGGTTAATCTGTAAAAATGACAGTTGAAGATCTGGCAAAAATGTGTTAAAATTAGCTTGTGAATATTTATGGGGGAGATATCGGCATATGATGTTTCTTTCATAAACAAAGGATTTAATCAAATTTTTTCAAGGAGGAGACAAATATGAAGCTTAAAAGATGTATAGCTTCTGCAACAGCTCTTGCGATGACCGTAAGCGTTATGGCATTTGCACCTATGACTGCTGAAGCTGCTCCGGTCGATAGACCTAATGGCACTGAAAGTGTTATCAAAACCTTCAGCATTGACGGCAACCCCGTTATGTCTCAGTATGCTTCCTGCTGGGTAAGCCTTTACGGAATCGACGAGTCAAGCTTTACTTCCGCAAATTATGTAAAGGTAACCATGGATTTTGACACTGCACCTGAGATCGGTGACGGCAAAAACAAAATGAGCGAGGTCGCAGGCTGGGGCTGGGGCTCCTACAGCGGCTGGTATAATGCAGGTCAGTTCTACGACGGAACCATCAAGAGCAGTAAAAATCTGGTTCCTGCTACCAGTTCAAAGGATAAAGAATATTACTGCTACCTTCCTGCTTCGGATTTTAAGGTCGATGACCATATAGCCGGAAATGTTCAGAACTATATTGCCGTTACTGCAACACTGAAATCTGTTGAGCTTGTTGAGATATCAAGCTTCTCTGCTCCCACACTTCCCGCTTATAAGTATGATTTCGACCAGTCCAGCGGAAGCTGCGGCGCTTGGGGTCAGGCTGCTTTCACCGAAGTAGGCACTGACAAGACCGTTACCCCCGAGGTACTGGCAGGCAATTCTGTAATTGCTGTCAAATATACAAGCTCAGATCGCCCTGACCTTGTTCTCAGCGACAGCAAGGGTGATACTTCTCCCCTTAACTGGATAAAGGTAAAGCCTGACGGCGTTGCCGACGGCGTTGCTTACTACATGATGGCTGATATGGCTGCAGCATGGACAGCAGCAGGCGGCAGCACAGATTTCTCTGATGTTGCCAAGCTCTTTGTTTCCGCAGGCGCCAATGATCTTACCGTATCTTCTGCTTCCGTTTACTCAAACTGCAGCAAGATAAAGACCATTACCCCCGTAGTAACACTTCCCGATTCCATCACAGTTTACACTACCGATACAGATGCTCAGGTAAAGCTTATCAAGGGTGCTGTCAAGGTAAGCGGCATTGATATGCTTACTTCCGATGACTACACTCTTACAGTTTCATCTGACGGAGCAGCAGGTGTTGCAGCATTTGCTCTTACCACTGTCGGAAAAGCAAAGTATGAGCTTTCTGCCGATGCGGTTACCACAGCTACCTGCGTTATCAACTTTGAGGCTTGGAAGCCTACCTTCTATGATGATTACACCGTAAGCGGTCCCATGACCATTGATGTTGATTACAACTCCGACGCTTCCGCTGTTTCTTCAGCGATCACAGCTGCTATCGGTTCTCAGACAATCACAATGGAGCTTATCGCTTCCGAGGGTGACCACGCTCCTCTCCCTGCAAAGGCTATTGAGGACGTTATGACCTCTATCGTTCTTCCCGATTCCTACGATGCTGACTCTACTGTTTCCGTTCCTGTTACCATCGGTCTCAGCAACGTAATGAACGAGGGCGACGTTTACTATCCCAATTACACACTGGGCGCTTCCGGCGAGGCTGCAAGCTCCGTAACTGTTACATATACAGTTAATATCGGTTCTGACAGCTCCAAGCCCGATCCTAATCCTAACCCCGATCCCGCTCCTAACCCCAACCCCAATCCTGATCCCGAGCCTACTCCCGGCCCTGTTCCCACAGGCTACAACGGAGACGGCACCGATCCTACAGCAAAGTATCCTTCCAACGGCAGCACAGATTGTGCAGCAAGCCGTTATGCAGGCGGCAATGCGTACAGCTCAGCAAGAGCAGGCTATGCTATCCGTCAGGCAGCTTCCGGTTCTGAGGTAGTTATCATCATGGAATCCGATGACATTATCCTCAGAAGAGTTCTTGAGCTTCTTGCTCAGAAGGACAATGTAAACGCAACATTCGTTTACAGCGGATATTCCGTAACCATCAACAGCGACGATATCGACGCTGACGAAGTAACAGATATCGACCTTTCCAACAAGGGCAAGTTCCTTACCGCTGATGAGCTGGCAATGTTTGACGGCGCTATCGAGGTAAGACAGCTTAACCTCAGCGCATTCAAGGGCATTGCAAAGGTACAGATCACCATGACAATGACCGGCGCTTCCAAGGGTGCAGACGGCACAGCTCTTGACAGAACCTCCGAGGGTCAGTTCAGATTCATTTCCGACGGTTCCGTTGGTGATGACAGAACATTCTCCTTCGAGATCACCGAGGGCGGCAAGTATGTCGTTTACACAGGCGACTGCGATGTTGAGGTTTACGAGGACGATGTTTGATCGTTCGGACTAAGCTGAATTCTTAAACAATGAAAGCACGTACTTAAAGGGGCACCCTTAGGTACGTGCTTTTTCTTGTATGCAGATTATATTTAATTTATATCTGTAGAATTTTTTATACCATTGCTGTATAATATAATCACATAATGCGAAAGGACGATAATATATGAAATTCAGACTTACAATAGATATTGACGAATTGAATTATGCTCAGGCAATAAGAGCTATCCTGCCCTTTGTGAAAAAGGAAGATATCCCGCTGCCCGAAATGGTGCTGAGTGCTGCCGAATCTCCGGGAGTATTGGAGAATTTTCTGAAATTTATCCCCCGGGAAAAGCAGGACGAGCTTATCCTGAAAACCTTTGACAAAAACAAGGTGAGGATAATCGCCAAGGCTCACAGGACTGCCGCAAAATACGGCGTGGATATGAAAATATCGGACGTTTCCCTTGAAGAGCGCACCGATGATGTTATAGTGTATTGATAAAAGGAAGGTAGAAGATCATGAACGAAACCATTCAGAACCTTATTACAAGAAGAAGCGTGCGCTCTTACAGCAACAAGAGCATTCCCGATGATGTGCTTGACCAGATACTTGATGCAGGCTCATATGCACCCAGCGGAATGAACAAGCAGTCCGCCGTTATGGTGGTGCTCAGGGACAGAGACAGGATATCCGACATCTCTTTCCTTAACGCCAAGGTCATGGGAACAGACAGTGACCCGTTCTACGGCGCTCCCGTTGTTGTGGTTGTATTTGCCGACAGCCGTGTTCCCACCTACGTTGAGGACGGCAGCCTTGTTATGGGCAACCTTATGAATGCGGCTCATGCGCTGGGCGTTGATTCCTGCTGGATACACCGTGCCCGTGAGGTGTTCTCTACTCCCGTTGGAAAGGACATTATGAAAAAATGGGGACTTGATGAGAACTATGTGGGCATAGGAAACTGCATTCTCGGCTACTCCGACAAGCCTGTTCCCGAGGCAAAGCCCAGAAAGGACGGAAATGTTATTTTCGAGCATCACTAAGCCGAAAAGAATTTTCCCGCTCATATTGCTGCTTCTCTGCGGCTGCGGAGAGGTGCGGGACGGCGATGTTTCTGAGACTGTTCAGAATATTTCTGAAAACGTTCAGAAAACCGACAGTGCTGAAACGGCGGAGATTTCTGCCGTTCGCAATGACGGCGTGCTGATGTTCGGCTTCACCGCAGATGAGTTTGTGAACAGCTTCAATGCGGTTTACAGTGATGAATACGGGGAGGATTATCTCACTCCCGTTTCTCAGTGGAATTGCTATGAGGCGTGTTCCCCTTTAGTGGATAACGACGGCATGGCGTACTGCTTCACCGAGGACAGGGAGATATTATCCATGCCGAACATAACTTTGTTTACCGATGACAACGGCGGTGTATATGAGATAATGGCGACCTTTGATGACCACGGATATCAGGACTGGCTCAACAAGAAGTTCGGCATCATAAGCATGAACATGATAGAGACCGTTCTGCCCGATATGGCAGATACAGAGGCGTTTTACAGGGAGCTGTATGCACTTGCCGGAACAAATTTTTACGGTGACGATTACAAATTCCCGCCCTCGGACTTTTACCGCAGCGGAGATGTGGGGCTTTACTCCTATTACGGCGGCGGAACTATAAATATCTGCGCTGTTCCTGCCGATGATGAGCTTATAAGTGAGCTTTCTCGGGCGGATTGTGTGATACATGGGATAGAATAATAAAAGAGCTGCTGCATTTTTTTGCAACAGCTCCTTTTATTATCCCTGCTCATTTTCAAACAGCTCGCCGTCAACTATGCGGACTATCCTGCCTGCACTTTTGGCAACGTTCAGGTCGTGGGTTATCATGACTATGGTATGACCCTTTTGGTTAAGCTCGCCGAAAAGCCTCAGAACTTCCTTGCCTGTGGCGCTGTCAAGAGCGCCTGTGGGCTCATCGGCGAGGAGCAGCTTTGGGTTGCCCACCAGTGCCCTTGCAATGGCTGCTCTTTGCTGCTGACCGCCCGAAAGCTCATGGGGCTTGTGATCCATTCTTTCGCCCATTCCCAGCTGAATAAGGCGCTCCCGTGCGGCAGCCTCCGCCTCCGACGAGGTAAGCCCACGGAGCAGCAGTGGCATCATCACATTGCGCAGCACGGTGTATTTCTGTATCAGGTGATATTTCTGGAAAATAAAGCCCACATAACGGTTTCGCAGGTCTGTAAGGCTTTTGTCGTTCATTTTATGCACGGCGTTGCCTGAGAGATAATATTCGCCGCTGTCAAAGCTGTCCATGCAGCCGATCATGTTCATAAGGGTGGATTTTCCCGAGCCTGAGGGTCCGAGTATGGCGAGAAATTCCCCCTCCTTTACTGTCAGGTCGATGCCCTTTAGCACGTTCAGAACGCTGTCGCCCATGGCATAGCTTTTTCTGATATCCTTCATGCTGATAACGTCCATATTGTCTCCTATTCTGCGCTTGCCGCACGGACTGTGCCGTCCTCGCTGACTGTAAGGGTGAGGATCGTTCCGACGGTTATGCCGCTATAGTCGGAGGAACGTCCCGAAAGTCCGGCTATTGTCATTCCCACGGGGATCATGTAGCTGCTTTCCTCGCCATTTTTAGTGATAGAAGCGCTCTTCCTGCCGCCTCTTCCGAAGCCTGCGCCGTCGGGAGCGTTCATATCACCCGAGGGCATTTCGGGCATATCTCCCGATGGCATATCTCCTGACGGCATATTTCCGTCAGGCATTTCGGGCGGAGTGCCGTTGCCGTCATTGTTGGGAGCGTCGGGGAGATCCGACGGCATATCGTAATTACCGTCCGACTTATCATCGGAATTGCTGTTATCACTGTCGTCTTTGTTTTCTTCCACTGTTTCCAGCGCCAGTGTAACATAGTTGCCTGCAATGGCTGTGACTTCGCCCGAAACCGTTGTATCTGTTGAAACTGCGGTGTAATTGTTGGGAGCGGCGGTGGTTATCTGCTGAGTTTCCTCTGCGCTGTCCGAGCAGGCAGTGAGGTTAAGGGTCAGCAGGGCAAGCAAAAGGAAAAAGCTTTTCTTATTCATATTATCTGCCTTTCTTATGTTCATATTTATTCTCCGCTGAGGGCTTCGATAGGTGTAAGGCGTGAAGCCTTGTATGCGGGGTAGCAGCCGAAAATAGTTCCCGTTGCCGCTGCAAATACCAGCGACAATACGCCTGCCGGCACCGACGGCTCTGCTCTTGTGCCCAGCAGCTCTGCCGCAGGGATAAGCGCATATCCTGCCGCCACGCCTGTGATACCACCGAATATGGCTATCATTCCCGCTTCAAGGAGAAATTCGGAAAGTATCACCGATTTCTGGCTGCCAAGGGCTTTCAGCAGACCTATCTCGCCTGTGCGTTCCTTGACCGTTACGAAAAGCACATTCATAATGCCAACGCCGCCAACGAAAAATACTATGGAAGCCACGGCGATAAGAAGCGTCTGGAGAGTGTCGGCGGATTTTGTTGCCGCTTCCATCTGGCTGCCTTCATCGGTTATGGTAAAGGTGGCTGAGGGATAGTTCTGGGTAAGCACCGCCTCGATATCCGCCATTACGTTTTCGACCTCCGATACATCGGAAGCTACGGCGGTTATCTTGGGGTCGCTGTCCGAGCCGAAAATGTACTTTTCGGCTGTGGAGTAGGGTACGTATATTGCTTCATCGGGGGAAATTCCCGAGGAGACTGTTCCCATTGAGGAAAGAACGCCCACGACCTCGTAATTTTTGCCTTCTACTGAAATGCTTTCGCCCTGTGCCAGATAGGCAGCACCGAAAATGTTCTGCGCTGTTTTGTAGCCCAGCACGCAGACCTTTGCTTTGTCCTCTTCATCGTCCTCGGTGAAAAACTCGCCGTACTGCACGGAAAGGTTGCTTATCTGCGCATATTCAGGCATAACGCCTGCGGTGGTGAAATTTGTTTCTTCGTCGAGGTCTCCGCCGTCAACTGCTGCGTCTCCGCTGGTGATAATAGATATGGACTCAATGTTCGGAACTACAGCGGCAATGTCCTCAACGTCCTCTTCTGTGAGGGTCACGGCTCCTGTTCGGGCTGCACCTGAAAATCCGCCGGAAGAGTCTCTTTCTGAGGAACCTCCTCCTGCAGGTCCTCCGCCGCCTGACGGGAAGCTGCCCGAGCTGCCAAAGTCGGGCATACCGCCGAAATCAGGCATTCCTCCGCTTGAAGGCGGGCCGCCGGAGCCGCCGAAGTTTTCCATCATGCCTTCCATCATGGTATCGGCGGTCTGACCTGCGGTGACTTCTATTGCCCCTGCGTTCAGGTTCTTGAACTGGTCGGCAACATCAGCCTTGCCGCCCTGTCCAATGGCGATCACCAGCACGATGGTCGCCGAGCCTGCGGCTATTCCGAGAGAGGTAAGGGCGCATTTTGATTTGTTTGAAAATATATTTATAAAAACTGTTTTTATCAGCTCGGAAATCCTCATTCAGATCATTCCTTTCCGCCGCTGAGAGTGATCTCCGCCAGCAGCTTATCGCCTGCGGATACGCCTGTTATCTCAACGCTTCTGCCGTCGGTAAAGCCTGTCCGGACTTCCTTTTCAACGATATTTCCGCTGTCGTCATAGACCTTTACGTAGGAATGACCGTCACGGAAGGTAATGGCATTTACATTGACGGTGAGAACATCTGTTACCTGATGCTGTAAGAACGTAACATCGCCGCTCATGCCCTCCAGCACGTTAAGGCTGTTTTGGGTATCAAGCTTTACGGTGACGGTGTAGCTTACTGAGCCTGAGGAACGGGCAGGCTCTGCGGAAATGGTGTCTATCTCGCCGCTGAAATTCTTATTGTCATAGGCGGTAAGGGAGACGGTGCATTCCTGACCTACCGTAAGAGCGGTTATATCCTCCTCGGATACGGATGTGCTGAGGTAAACGGAGCTTGTGTCCATAAGGGTAACGATAGTGGCATTCTGCATAATGCTGTCCCCCTCGGAAACGGAAACAGAGGAAACTATTCCGTCAATGGGGGCGTATATCACGCCGTCATCGCCTGCATTTTCGCAGAACTCGGCGTATTCCTCAACAAGAGAGTCATATTCGTCCTGCTTGGTCTCCACATCGCTTTCAAGGCTGCTTATGGTGCGTTCATAGGTAAGCTCTGCCAGCTCTGCGGCGGACTGTGCGGACTGGGCTTCCTGCTTGGCGTTAAGGCTGTCGGAGCTTTCGCTTGCCGCACTGCTTTCGATGTTCAGCTGTGCGGAAGAAATGTCCGATTTAAGCTTTTCAATGCTGTCGCTGATGGAATCCGCATCGTTATTGCCGTAAATGTCGGTAAAGTCGGACTTGTAGTCCTCATATTCCTCACGGTAATCGGATATGTCGGAGTTAAAGTCGTCCATTTCGCTTTTGTATGCGTCGGTTATCTTCCGGTGAGCCTTGCAGACTTCCTCAGCAGCGGAAATTTTGTCCTCGTAGTCATCTATCTTGTCGCTTATCTGCTCGCCTAAAGTGACATAATAGCCCGAGTATGCGGTCTTGGCGGCGCTGTAGGTGTTATATGCCTTGGTGAGTGCTGCGGAAGCGGCTTCATACTTGCTTTCGGCGGAGGTGTTTGAGTTCTGGGAGTTTTGAGTGGTCGAAGAGTTGTCGGAGGAAGAAGTCGATATATAAACGGAATCATTGTAGGCTTCCTTGGCATCTTCATATTCGCTCTGAGCCTGTTCGTAAGCTGCCTTTGCTTCCTCGTAAGCCTGTTTCAGGGAGTTTATCTTTTCGCTGGTGTCGGAAATCTTTTCGGTGTATGCGCTGTACTCGTCCTTTATGGCTTCAAGGGCTTCGTTGTTGGCAGTGTCGGTTTTCTGATATTCCCTGTACTGCTTTTCCATTGCCTTGTGATCCTCTTCAAGCGCGCTGAGCTTATTCTCGTATGCGGTGAGCTTGGCGTAGTCATCGTCATAGGTGAGGGTCATATTCTCATATTCTTCAAGCTGCTTTTTCAAGTCGGCAAGATTTTTGGCAGAGGTCTCCTTTTCGTTTTCCTGCTTGCTGAGGTAAAGCTCATATTCGCTTTGCGCCGATGTGCCTTTGAGCTTGGCGCTTTCAAGCTCCTGCTCAGCTTTAAGGGTGCCTGAGGTGAGGCTGTCCTTTGCCTCATCAAGAGCGTTCTGAGCAGATCTAAGCTTCAGCTCATACTGCTTCTTGGCTTCCGCCACATCATCGGGGTCAACTTTAAGAAGAGCGTCGCCCTCCTTCACGCTTGTGCCTGTCTTTACATATACCTCTGTGACCTCGGCGGTGCAGGGGAATGAGACATATTCCCTGTCAAGGGAGAGGGTGCCGCTTTCCTCTGTTCCAACGGTGATGTTTCCCTTGGAAACGCTGTATTCTCTGTAGCTTACGTCTTCTTCCGCCTTGGCTGAGGAGGCGTTGGCGATTATAGCAGCCGCACCTCCTGCGGTAACAGCCACAGCCGCCGCTGCTGCGAATATCTTTTTGTTCATGTTCCGTGCTCCTTTCGATTTCTGTAATCAATGATAATTGCCAAAGCTTAATTTAAGCTTAAAGGAAGAATAAGGGAGCGGAATTTTCATTTGTTTATCACAATATACTAACTGTATAAAATTGTATAGATATACAAAAAGGCAAGAATAACTGTATTAGAGAGAAAAAAGATCATAAAAAAACAGCACAAATGAGAGCAAGGCAAAGGGTTTGGGTCAAGCCTTTTTCCCGAAAGGCTTGCGGGGGTCAAGGGGGCAGAGCCTCCTTGGCGCCCTAGCCGCAGTGGTAAACTGCGTTTACCTGCGAAATCCGTTTGCTGATAGATACAGTAATTAAACTTATGACAGACAATATAGCCAATCCCCACCGCAGAGCTAAGCAAAACTAACAGCAGATACTCGATATGTAAACGGAAAACCACAAATGAGAGGGGCGGCGGTGAAAGGGGTTAAACGAAACCAGATAAAGAAGTCAAATAAAAGAAATTAAGCACAACGGTAAAAGCGGGCTTGGTGGGGGTGAGAGGGTAGGGAAGAGGAGTGCAGAGGAGAAACCGTAGGGGAGAGGGGGGAATGCCCGCTTTTGTAGGGT
>ENA-ORMN01002792-ORMN01002792.1-human-gut-metagenome-genome-assembly--contig:-NODE-2792-length-14593-cov-8.739235_pt1 | contig 14593 bp, 10 predicted proteins | sample MGYA00242102_ERZ508993 | MGnify/ENA primary metagenome ERZ508993 (study PRJEB26280, sample SAMEA2338770) | human gut metagenome | biome: human gut; feature: human-associated habitat; material: faeces... | reverse complement strand
ATCTGGATTCTGTTTTCAAAAATAAGCATAAATTGGTTCATAATCAATCCCCAGTTAGTAATCGGCATTGTCCATTTCTTCTCAATCTCCATCAAAGCGAGGTATACCATTTTCTTCACAGCATCATCCGACGGGAATGAAAGCTTTGATTTAGTGTACTTTCTGATTTTTCCATTCAGATTTTCAATGAGATTTGTTGTGTAGATTATTTTCCTGATTTCCAATGGAAACTGGAAGAAAACAGTCAGGTCATCCCAGTTATTCCTCCATGAGAGGATGGCATAAGGGTACTTCCCTCCCCATTTCTTTTCCAGATTATCCAGTTCCACGGCAGCAGCCTCCTTGTTGGGCGCGTTATAGATGTTCTTCATATCGGCTGTAAACTCTTTCTTGTCCTTGTAAACGACATATTTACAGGAGTTCCTGATTTGATGTACAACACATATTTGCGTGGAAGACTGAGGAAATACGGCACGTATGGTGTCGGTAAACCCGTTCAGGTTGTCAGTGCAGGTAATCAGTATGTCCTGTACTCCGCGGGCCTTCAAATCTGTCAGGACACCCATCCAGAATGAAGAACTTTCTGATTTTCCCACCCACATGCCAAGGACTTCTTTCAAGCCGTTCTGTTTCAGACCGACACAGAGATAGACAGTCTTGTTGATGATTTTTCCGTTGTCACGAACCTTGAATACAATACCGTCCATCCAAACGATGAGATAGACAGGATCCAAAGGGCGGTTCTGCCATTCCTGAGCAGCCTGGTTGACTTTGTTCGTAATGATGGAAATGGCTGATGTGGACAGTTCTATTTCATAGATTTCACGCATCTCCTCTTCAATGTCGGACACGCTCATTCCTTTGGAATATAGGGAGATAACAAGTTTTTCTATGGAAAGCCCACGACTCTCGTGTTTGGGAACAACTATGGGATTGAATTCACCGTTACGGTCACGGGGAATAGGTATGACCGCTTCACCGTGTTCAGTTTGGATTTTCTTGGGGTAGCTGCCGTTACGGGAATTACCGCTGTTATGACCGGAAACCGAATTCTTCTCATAACCCAGATGCGCATCCATCTCACCTTCAAGCATTTTCTCCAATACCTGCGCGTGTAACTGCTTCAGAAACTTGCTGACATCAGCTTCTGTCTTGAACTGGCTAAGGAACTCCTTACTTAATACCTCATCAGGCACTACATGATTCTTCTCTTTCATAATTTTCTTCATTTTGCAAAGCTATTAAATAAAAAATACGGAACCCATACTGAATCCCGTATTTTGCATTTACACAAAATATTTTATAGTGCCTTGATTTAAGGTTAAAAAGAGAAGGGGCGGACCGTGACGGTTCGCCCCTTCTGCTTTCTTCTTTATAAGCCCCGCCTTCCGGCAAATAACTCATCACTTATTACTTATAACTTTCTTATATCCATACACCGCATTGCTTCCCAGTTCTTCTTCGATGCGAAGCAGTTGGTTGTACTTTGCCATACGGTCTGAGCGGCTTAGTGAACCGGTCTTGATTTGTCCGCTGTTGGTAGCTACGGCTATGTCCGCAATGGTTGCATCTTCCGTTTCACCGGAACGATGGGAAGTCACGGTGGTATATCCGTGGCGGTGTGCCATTTCGATGGCGTTCAGTGTTTCGGTCAGCGAACCTATCTGGTTTACTTTAATCAGTATGGAGTTGGCGCAGCCTTTTTCGATACCCATTGCAAGGAAGTCCACATTGGTGACGAACAAATCGTCTCCTACCAACTGGCAACGGTTACCGATACGGTCGGTCAGTTTTTTCCAGCCGTCCCAGTCGTTCTCGCTCATGCCGTCTTCGATAGAGTCGATGGGATACTTGTTGATTAACTCTTCCAGATAGTCAATCTGTTCGTCGGCAGTACGTTTCTTGCCTTTTTCACCTTCGAATTTGGTATAATCGTAGATGCCATCATGGTAGAACTCGGAAGAAGCGCAGTCCATGGCAATCATTACATCTTTGCCCGGTTCGTATCCGGCAGCCTTGATGGCGGCAATGATGGAGTTCAAGGCATCTTCTGTACCCTCCAGATTAGGAGCAAAACCTCCTTCATCGCCTACTGCTGTGCTGAGGCCACGGTCTTTCAGGACTTTCTTCAGTGCGTGGAACACTTCGGCACCCATACGCAAACCTTCGCGGAAGGAAGTGGCACCTACGGGGCGTATCATGAATTCCTGGAAAGCAATGGGAGCGTCACTATGCGAACCGCCGTTGATGATGTTCATCATCGGTACAGGCATCACATAGGTATTTGTACCACCGATATATCGGTAGAGTGGGATGTCAAGGTAAGCGGCGGCAGCCTTGGCTACAGCAAGAGATACGCCGAGGATGGCATTGGCACCCAGATTGGCTTTCGTTTTGGTTCCGTCCAGTGCAAGCATGGCATGGTCGATACCCATCTGGTTGAGGGCGGACATACCGATGAGCTTGGGAGCAATGATATTATTGATATTGTCCACGGCTTTCAGGACACCTTTGCCTCCGTAACGTTTTTTGTCACCGTCACGCAGTTCCAATGCTTCGTGTTCTCCCGTGGATGCTCCTGACGGGACAGATGCACGGCCTATGAAGCCGGATTCCAAGGTTACGTCTACTTCTACAGTTGGGTTACCTCTTGAATCGAGGATTTCACGTCCGATAATCTTCTCTATTTTCATATTCAGTCAATTTTAATTATAAACTATCTTACTAACAAATGAAAACAAGGAATTGTTTTTCGTTTTTAATCCTTTATTGTAATGCCTAAAAGAGCAGTCAACTCCATGGCTTGGGAAGTATTGACGATGGCTCCCCGTATGTCGGGCAGGTTGAGGCGTATACCTCCTATGTGCGAGTCGCTCAAGTCGATTCCTCTTAGAGGGGTGTGTGAAAACTCGGATTCTACCAGCTCACAGTTTTCAAAGGCGATGGAGGCAAGTTTGCAGTTGTTGACGTCGCTGTTGCGCAAGTCACAAGAGGTGAAGCGGGCTTGATTGATTTTACTCATGGAAAGATTGAGGTATCTGGCATTGCAGTCCTTCATTGCCAGATGGTTCAATATTGTTTCCGGCAGATTGGTTCCCACCAGTTTGCAGGATATGAATTCCACTCTGAACAGAGAACTTTCGGCAAATGAGATGTTGGAAAGGTCGCAATGTTCAAAACGTACATCAGTGAAATGGCAGGATTTCAGTTTGCAGGCGCTGAATTGGATATGACTGAAAGTACAGTTGGTGATGCTTTTGTAGAAATACTCCATGTGTTCCTCTGTCCGCTTACCGAAGTGAAGGTCTCTGACAGTTTCTTCCGTATTCAGCCATTCTCCCAATGATTTGGAACTTTCACTTTGTCCCTCTAAGGTAGGAGGGATGATGCGTACGGGAGGCATGACAAAAGGCTTGCTGGGTTTCATAGGGGTGTTTGGGTTATATACAGCGTCCGAAGGCGCCGCCGGCGAAGGCTGCCAGGACTCCTAATGTGATACTTAATAAGGTATATAAAGCAAACATTCCGTAGAATTCTTGCTTTATCAGAATCAGTCCGTCATTGCTGAAAGTGGAGAAGGTGGTGAATCCTCCGCACAGACCGGTAGTCAGCAACAGCCGTACCTCAGTAGAAAGGTTGAAACGGGCGGATAAGGTATAGAATAGCCCGATGAGGAAACTTCCGAGGATATTGACTGTGAATGTAGCCCATGGGAAAGAGTAGGGGACTATGCGCTCGTGGAGCATCATCTGCACGCAGTAGCGCAGTACGCTGCCGGTACCGCCGCCAAGGAATATAGCTATCAGTAATCTAGTCATAGGTTTTCTGGGGTTGGTTTTGGCTGCAAAGGTAGTGAAGACAAAGGAATTTCAGTAAATCATAGTCCGAAATTTCATAAAGCGATTCTGTACTGGGGGAAGTAGTTATTGGTGGGATGTATATAATTTTGATATTTGATATGAGTGATTGCCAATCTTGGTTCCGGATAGTTCGTGATGGGGCAGAAGCGATTTACTAAATCTTGGAGGAAGATTTAGTAAATCGTTGCCGGAGATTTAGTAAAATGTCCGGGAGATTTTAGTAAACGAGTAGAAGGGGCTTTGGAAGGATGACTGGTTTGTCTGTATTTTTGGATACGGTAATAACTTGTGAAACTTGAGCCACTCTTGAAATTGAGGTCTTAACTGTTCAAATGCCATATTGTAGAGACCTCTCTAGAACCTTGTCTTGATAATCAGCGATTTATTTTCATTGGCTGTAGAGATTGTACCCATTCCTTCTCATTCTCTTCCTGCCTTTCTTTCTTCACTTGTAGAGAAGGGTTGTTTTTAATTTGTTGTTTTTTAGAGTTTTAACGAAATTGGTTGTAGATGTCATTTCCTTGTATTCCCGTCATTCACACCCTAACTTTGCAACATCGAATTCAAGAGAATGAAAGTTTATCGTTGAGGCCTCACGATGGATCTCCACTTCTTGAAAGAGAGGAAAAGGCTTCGGCCTATTTATTACATTATTATATTAACTTTCTAAAACATTAAAAATTATGGGACTTCAGTATGTAGTGGCAAAGAGAATCTTTGGTTTTGACAAGGACAAAAATGTAAAGTATGTAGCTAAATCCGTAGGAGCGGGTGAATTGGATTTTGATAAGTTATGTGCCAAAGTGAGCCGTATTCTTGGTATTCACAGAAAGACGGTGGACTTAGTGGCTGCAGGACTGGTGGACATCATGTCGGAAGAAATAGACGATGGAAAGACTGTTCGTTTAGGTGATTTCGGATTGTTCCGCCCTTCTTTTGTAGGGAAGAGTGCTGATACGGAGGCTGGCGTTTCGGCCAGTAACATTGTCCGTAAACGTATTCTGTTTTTTCCGGGGAAAGCTTTTAGTCAAATGTTGGGCAATATGAGCGTCACCAAGATGGTGGTTCCCGATACGGACTATACGGATGGAAGTAGCAATGGTGGAGGGGATAACTCCAATCCTTCGGGAGGCAATGACGGGGACCAAGGTGAAAATCCTTTGGGATAATTCCAGTGCACGATTAAAGTTGTAAAAATATGGAGGGCGAAGTTTTCGTAGCGATACTTCTCCTTCTATTTTGTTTGTAGGCAGGATATTGTTCAAGGGAAGTTGGTTTTCATGCAAACGTTTGCCGACAAATCATCTATCATTTTAGTTTAATTGCGTCAGAGTGTATTTCTTTCCTGCCTATATTTGCATCTGGAACATAATTTTATAAATATAGCATGAGAAACATGAAAGCAATCTGTACAAAATTAGCCTGCTTCCTGCTCGTTTTGTTGGTGAGCGGCGTAGCAATGGCAGAGAGTATTACCTCTCCCAACGGACAACTTCAATTGAATTTTTCGGTAAATGCGCAAGGCGAACCCGTTTACGAACTTTCTTACAAAGGAAAGCCGGTGATTAACCCTTCCAAATTAGGACTCGAACTGAAGAACGACCCCGGTCTGATGAATGGCTTCACGATGGCGGATGCAAAGACTTCCACTTTCGACGAGACTTGGGAACCGGTATGGGGTGAAGTAAAGCAAATCCGTAACCACTACAATGAGCTGGCTGTGACGCTCAACCAAAAGGCGCAGGATAGGAACATCATTATCCGCTTCCGTTTGTTCGACGATGGTATGGGCTTCCGTTATGAGTTCCCTTTGCAGAAGAACTTGAACTATTTCGTGATTAAGGAGGAGCGTACTCAGTTTGCCATGACTGGCGACCATACAGCCTTCTGGATTCCGGGCGACTACGATACGCAGGAATATGATTACACAGAATCCAAACTTTCTGAAATTCGCGGGTTGATGAAAGGGGCCATTACGCCTAACTCTTCACAAACCCCGTTTTCGCCCACCGGTGTTCAGACTTCTTTGCAGATGAAGACTGCTGATGGTTTGTACATCAACTTGCACGAAGCTGCTTTGGTGGATTACTCTTGCATGCACTTGAATCTGGATGATAAGAATTTTGTTTTTGAATCTTGGCTTACTCCCGATGCAGTAGGCGATAAAGGTTATCTGCAAGCTCCCTGCACGTCACCGTGGCGTACGGTTATCGTAAGCGACGATGCTCGTGACATCCTTGCCTCTAAAATCACGCTGAACTTGAACGAACCTTGTGCTTACGAGGACGTTGCCTGGATTAAGCCCGTGAAATACGTAGGTGTATGGTGGGAAATGATTGCAGGTAAGAGCACCTGGGCATATACAGACGACCTTCCCTCCATCAAACTGGGTGAAGTGGACTACTCCAAAATGAAGCCCAACGGCCGTCACGGTGCCACTAACGAAAATGTAAAAAAGTACATCGACTTCGCAGCCGAGCACGGTCTGGACCAAGTATTGGTAGAAGGCTGGAATGAAGGCTGGGAAGACTGGTTTGGCAAATCCAAGGATTATGTATTCGATTTTGTGACCCCTTATCCCGATTTCGACGTGAAGATGCTGAATGAATATGCCAAGAGCAAAGGCGTGAAGCTGATGATGCATCATGAGACATCCGGTTCGGTGCGCAACTACGAACGTCACATGGACAAGGCCTATCAGTTTATGGTGGATAATGGCTACAATGCCGTGAAGAGCGGATATGTAGGTAATATGATTCCCCGTGGTGAACATCATTATGGGCAATGGCTGAACAACCACTACCTCTATGCCGTGAAGAAGGCAGCCGACTACAAAATTTGCGTGAATGCGCACGAAGCTGTACGCCCTACCGGTTTGTGCCGTACTTATCCTAACTTGATTGGCAACGAATCTGCACGAGGAACTGAATATGAGGCATTCGGCGGTAGCAAACCGTTCCATACCACATTGCTTCCATTCAACCGCTTGATTGGCGGTCCGATGGATTATACACCGGGTATCTTCGATACCAAACTTGACTTTATGGGCGATTTGCCCCACGGACAAGTGCAGACTACACTTGCTAAGCAACTCGCTCTGTATGTAACTTTATACAGCCCGTTGCAGATGGCTGCCGACTTGGTTGAGAACTACGAAAAGCACATGGATGCTTTCCAATTCATCAAGGATGTGGCAGTAGACTGGGACGACAGCAAGTACATTGAAGCAGAACCGGGTGATTACATTACCGTGGCCCGTAAGGCAAAAGGAACCGGCAACTGGTTTGTTGGAGGTATTACAGACGAGAATGCACGTACAGCCAACTTTACGCTCGACTTCCTTGAACCGGGCAAGCAATACGTAGCCACTCTCTATGCCGACGGTAAAGATGCTGATTACAAGGAGAACCCTACTTCTTATCAGATAAAGAAGGGTATCGTAACCAGCAAGACCAAAATGTCCGTGAAGGAAGCGCGTAGCGGTGGTTTTGCATTGAGCTTGATTGAAGCGACTCCGGCTGACAAGAAAGCTGTGAAGAAGTGGAGATAATTTAGGGTAGAAAGAGTTTTTATTAGGCATTAGTGAGGCCCCGCAGAAGTCCAATCTTTGCGGGGCTTTTTTTTGTGTTAGGGTAAGCTCATTCTTATACCGTAAAAATAGCATCAAGACCCGAGTTTTTGGTAAGTCCGTTCTTTGGGGAAACCTTTATTTTTGCACTCAGATAACAGATTGCATAATCATTAAAAATCAGAGATATGAATACGGATAAGAAAATCAGTCGTCGGGAGGCTTTAAAGCGTATGGGATTTGCCGTGATGAGCAGTGCTATCGCATCTTCCGGCCTACTCTCGTTGGCATCCTGCGAAACAAAAAGGAGTAAGCGTATCATCTTTTATTTTACCGGAACGGGTAACAGTCTTTACATCGCCCGTCAGTTGGCTGGAGAGAACGCAGAATTGTTGAGTATCCCTCAGATGGTGAAACGGGGGAAGTATGAATTTGAGGCAGATGAAATCGGCATCGTTTATCCCATCTACGGTCATATGCCTCCCTATATGGTACGGCAGTTCATTCGGAAAGCAAAACTGAAGGCAGAATACAAGTTTGCTGTCCTCACCTATGGTGCAAGGAAGTGCGATGCGGTAGAGATTTGGGACCGTATATCCCGTAAAGCCGACAATGCGTTTGACTATATCAACACTATCATCATGGTGGATAACTGGCTACCCAACTTCGACATGAACGAGCAACTCAAGATAGACAAGCACATCCCCGAGAACTTGCAGAAGATAACGGCAGATATCAACAGTCGGCAGCATTGGCACGAACCGGTGACGGAGGAGGAACGGCAACAGCACCAAGGTTTTATGCAGCGGAGTGGACTCGACCCCGAGGTGGGCTTCCTGATGAAAAGCGAGAAGTTCTTTACCGTGACCGATGTTTGTATTGACTGTGGCATTTGTACCTACGTTTGTCCGCGCGGCAACTATGAGCTGACGTCGAGAGGAGTGAAGACGTCCGGTGACTGCGAGTTCTGTTTTGCCTGCATACAGAATTGTCCGCAGAAGGCTATTCAGTTCATAAAGCAGGAAGATGGCTCTTTTCCTGACGGAACGGAGAAGAACCCCAATGCCCGCTATCGTAATGAGCATATTTCGCTAATAGATCTGAAACGGGCAAACAATCAAAAACTATAATCATTAACCTCTGTATTTTGTCGGATTTACACCCAGATGTTGTTGTACGTAACGGCTAAAATAAGCAGGAGAGGAAAAACCGAACATATCGGAAATACGGACGAACGTTAGTGATTTGTCGCGCAGCAAACGCGAGATGTCGAGTGTGGTATAACGGTTTATCCAGTAGTTTGCTGTATAACCGCTTACTTTCTTGGAAACTTCCGAAAGATATTTGGAGGTGACACATAGGCAGTCGGCATAATAGGTCACTTCACGATGCTCGCGGAAAGTTCCGTTCTCCAGCATGTTGAGGAAACGGCTCATGATGGAAGCATTTTGTACAGAGATATTGTCCTCGCCATATAGATGGGAGTGGAAATCGAAGAAGTCGAGTATCAACATCTGTGTGGAGGCGATAAGCATATCGCGATGGAAATGATGGTCTGTATTCCGGAGTCTGTATTCCACTTGTTCAAAATCCCGGAGACATAGCTCTTGCTGTTCGGTAGTCAGGGACATGATAGGATTGAGAAATAGGGAAAGTTGCCCTTTCATGCCGTAGTTGTTCTGTGGTGTACTCAGCACCACAAAGCCCGATGCGATATAGATGACCTTTACGCGAAAATCTTCTGAAGGTTGAATTTTCTCTACCAGTTTTCCTTTGCGGACAATCATCAGGTCGCCGGCACGTAGCTCGCGCTCCTCTCCATTGTACTTCAATCGGCAGATTCCTGACAGACAGAGGGCGTGTGCAAGATAGCCACTGTATGCGTCCGTCCCCAGACCTTGAAGAGTATCGGCTATTATAATATTTGCGGTTTCTCCCATTATACAGTTGTTTGGTTTCGATCACAAAAGTATATGTTTCCAATAATATAACTTCTATTGTGGGCAAGAAATATATTGCCTTTTTTATTCATTTCAAATCTGCCCGAATTTCGCAAATTCTTCATACCTTTGCATCCGTTAATTTTAGAAACCAATAACAAAACAGAACTTATGGGAGGTTTTTTCGGAACAGTCGCCAAGGCAACAAGCTGTGTGGCGGATTTGTTTTACGGCACAGATTATAATTCACATTTAGGGACAAAACGTGGTGGGTTGGCTACATACGATGCAGAAACGGAGCAGTTTACCCGTTCCATTCACAATCTGGAAAGCACTTATTTCCGCACGAAGTTTGAGGATGAACTGGACAAGTTCAAAGGAAATTCCGGAATAGGAATCATCAGTGACACAGACCCTCAACCCCTTATCCTTAACTCCCACCTCGGTCGCTTTGCCATTGTAACGGTAGCCAAAATAGTAAATCTGCAAGAACTGGAAACAAAACTGTTGGCCCAAAACATGCACTTCGCCGAACTCAGTTCGGGCAAAACCAATCAGACGGAACTTATCGCCCTCCTTATTATACAAGGAAAGACATTTGTCGAAGGAATTGAAAATGTGTATAAGCATATCAAAGGTTCCTGCTCCATGCTGTTATTGACGGAAGACGGCATCATTGCCGCTCGCGACCGCTGGGGACGTACTCCGATTGTGATTGGCAAGAAAGACGGAGCGTATGCCGCCACAAGTGAGTCGAGCAGCTTTCCGAATCTTGGTTATGAGATAGACCGTTATTTGGGACCCGGAGAGATTGTTCGCCTGCGTGCCGATGGTGTGGAACAGATGCGCAAGCCTGATGAGGGAATGCAGATTTGTTCCTTCCTATGGGTATATTACGGTTTCCCCACTTCCTGCTACGAAGGTAAGAATGTGGAGGAAGTGCGTTTTGCCTCCGGTTTCAAGATGGCACAGACAGATAAGTCAGAGGTGGATTGTGCCTGCGGTATTCCTGATTCGGGTGTAGGTATGGCGCTTGGGTATGCCGAAGGTAAAGGAGTTCCTTATCATCGTGCCATTTCCAAATATACTCCGACTTGGCCTCGTAGTTTTACTCCCAGCAAGCAGGAATTGCGTTCGCTGGTGGCAAAGATGAAGCTGATTCCCAATCGTGCCATGCTCGAGGGTAAGCGTCTGCTGTTCTGTGATGACTCTATTGTCCGGGGGACTCAGTTGCACGACAATGTGAAGGTGCTGTATGAGTATGGTGCCAAGGAGGTGCATATCCGGATTGCTTGTCCTCCATTGATATATAGCTGCCCGTTTGTAGGATTCACGGCTTCCAAAAGCGACATGGAACTGATTACCCGTCGTGTCATCAAGGAACTGGAGGGTGACGAGAATAAGAATCTCGATAAGTATGCCACTACCGGCTCACCCGAATACGAAAAGATGGTGGACGTTATCCGCGAGCGTTTCGGACTTTCATCCTTGAAGTTCAATACGTTGGAAACTCTGGTTGAAGCTATCGGATTGCCTAAGTGTAAGATATGTACGCATTGTTTTGATGGTAGCAGCCATTTTTGATTGACATTTTGTCCTTAAGAAATAAAAAAGAGGCGTGAATTGCTTGGCAGTTCACGCCCCTTTTTTTATCTTTACAGCACAAAATAGTGGTTAATGATTAGTGATTAATGATTAATGCCATTCGGATAATGCTTTTCGCCAATTACTAATCACTGACCATTAATCACTAACCATTAATCACTAATCATTATTCATCATGACTTTAGTAGAACGTTTTTTAAAGTACGTAAGTTTCGATACTCAGTCCAGTGAAGAGACTGAGATTACTCCGAGTACTCCGGGGCAAATGGTGTTTGCCCGGTATCTGAAAGAAGAATTGGAATCTTTGGGTCTGGAAGAAATCACGTTGGACGAAAATGGTTATCTGTTCGCCACTCTTCCTGCCAATACAGACAAGCCGTTGCCCGTCATCGGCTTTATTGCCCACATGGATACAAGCCCCGATATGAGTGGCAAGAATGTTTCTCCGCGTATCGTGCAGAATTATGACGGTAAGGACATTGTTCTTTGCGCCGAAGAGAATGTGGTTCTTTCTCCTGCCCAGTTCCCCGAACTGCTCGACCATCAAGGGGAAGATTTGATTGTGACCGACGGCAAGACCTTGCTTGGTGCCGATGATAAAGCCGGTATTGCCGAAATTGTATCGGCGGTGGTATATCTGAAGGAGCACCCCGAAATCAAGCACGGTAAAATCCGTATCGGCTTTAATCCGGATGAGGAAATCGGTCTGGGTGCCCATAAGTTCAATGTAGCGCAGTTCGGCTGCGAATGGGCCTATACCATGGATGGCGGAGAAGTGGGTGAACTTGAATTCGAGAACTTCAATGCGGCCTCTGCCAAGATAAGCTTCAAGGGACGGAATGTGCATCCGGGCTATGCCAAGAATAAGATGATTAACTCTATCCGCGTTGCCAACCGTTTCATGTCCATGCTTCCGGCTGACGAGGCTCCGGAGCATACCGAAGGTTACGAAGGTTTCTATCATCTGATAGGTATTACCGGCGAGGTGGAGCAGACAACAGTCTCTTACATTATCCGTGACCACGACCGCACCCGCTTCGAAGAGCGCAAGAAGGAGATGGAACGTCTTGTGGCAAAAATCAATGAAGAATACGGTCCGGGTACCGCTACTCTGGAACTTCGCGACCAATACTATAATATGCGCGAGCAGATTGAACCGGTGATGCATATCATCGACACCGCTTTTGCCGCCATGAAGGCGGTAGGTGTAGAGCCTCGTGTAAAAGCCATTCGCGGAGGTACGGACGGCGCCCAGCTCTCTTTCAAGGGCCTGCCTTGTCCCAATATCTTTGCCGGTGGCTTGAACTTCCACGGCCGCTATGAGTTCGTGCCTATCCAGAACATGGAGAAAGCCATGAACGTCATCGTCAAGATTGCCGAGCTCGTAGCAAGCAAATAGATAATTCATAACTCATAACTCTAATAGTTCCATGAAAACCACTCCGTTTACCGAAAAACACATCTCGCTGGGTGCCAAGATGCACGAGTTTGCGGGATATAATATGCCTATCGAGTATTCCGGCATCATTGACGAGCATCTTACAGTATGTCAGGGTGTCGGTGTATTCGACGTCTCACACATGGGAGAATTTTGGGTGAAAGGTCCCCATGCTTTGGACTTTCTGCAGAAAGTGACTTCCAATAACATAGCTGCCCTCACACCGGGGAAAGTACAGTATACCTGCTTCCCAAATGAAAATGGAGGCATTGTGGACGACCTTCTGGTCTATCATTATGAGCCGGAGAAATACCTGCTTGTCGTGAATGCGTCGAACATTGAGAAAGACTGGAACTGGTGTGTGTCTCATAACACGGAAGGCGCTGAATTGGAAAATGCTTCCGAGCACATGGCACAGCTTGCTGTGCAAGGACCGAAGGCTATTCAGGCTTTGCAGAAGCTGACTTCCATTAATCTTTCCGACCTTCCTTACTATACTTTTACCCACGGTGAGTTTGCCGGAGAAAAGGATGTCATTATCTCCAATACCGGATATACCGGTGCGGGTGGTTTTGAGCTTTACTTCTATCCGGAGGCTGCCATGAAGATTTGGGATGCCGTGTTCGAGGCAGGCGCGGAGTTCGGCATTAAGCCGGTTGGTCTGGGTGCGCGCGATACGCTTCGTCTGGAAATGGGCTTCTGTTTGTATGGCAATGATTTGGATGACACCACTTCGCCCATTGAAGCGGGTTTAGGATGGATTACCAAGTTTGTGGAGGGAAAGAACTTCACCAATCGCCCGATGCTGGAAAAACAGAAAGCGGAAGGCACTACCCGTAAGTTGGTGGGATTTGAAATGATAGACCGCGGCATCCCCCGTCATGGTTACGAGCTGTATAGTACAGACGGTACTGCCATCGGTGTGGTTACCTCCGGAACTATGTCGCCTACCCGTAAGATTGGTATCGGAATGGGGTATATCAGACCCGAATACAGCAAGGTCGGTACGGAAATCTGCATTGACATGCGGGGACGTAAGCTGAAAGCTGTGGTTGTGAAGCCGCCGTTCCGCAAACAGTAGTTTGAATAAATGACTGAGAATGAAGAATTTGGCTGCGCAATGATGCCGCATGACAAATTCTTCATTCTTTATTCTTAGTTATTCCTTTCTCTATATTCTGCTTATCCTGTCCAGCATTTGGTTTGCCCAACCTATCTCTTTATTGGTCCATTCCTTTTCGGTTCCTTCTATGCCCTGGCCTTCGTAGGCCGAAAGCAAGGTGATATATTCTTTCAGTATATCAGCGGCTTGGGCTTGTTTGTTCATGCGCATCAATAATAGTATTTTTTGTTTATATATGTCCAGATTGGGGCTTGTTCCTGCCATCTCCTGGGCTTTATCAAGCATGGCGAGGCAGCGGTTGTTCACTTCTTCCGTATTAGACAGTGCCATTTCCGCTTTTACCAGGATGATGTAGTCATTGTCCGTGGCTAGTCTGTTGTCAATGTTCTTGCGTATCAGCCGGGCAGTTTCCTTATAGCGCTTGTTGGCGTAGTTCATACTTGCGTTGAAAGAAACGACATCGCTGGTAGTCCGTAGGTAGGGGCGGGCACTCAAGCTATGGGATTCACCGGCCTTTTCTATACGCTTTTGCAGGTCGCCGATGCTGCCGTAGCGAGGAATATCCTTGTTGCGCTGGTGCAGGTTGTAATACCCTATAATTTTACTGAGGGCCGATGCGATTCCGTCGGGATTATAGCCCTTGAATGCCAGAAGTTGGCGCGCAAGGCGGTCTGAAGAGATTTCCTGGGAAGTTTTGTATTTCATCCCCAACCGGTCCGTTGCCGGAATGCTCAAAAGGGAAGCGATGGCTCCGATATCTGCCACCAGACTGACGGCATAAGCATCTTCATTATCGTCCCAGTAGGCCACATCGAGGGCTGCACTGGCGGTAGTGGCAAAGACATCTGCCCAAAAAGCTGCACGCTTGGCACGCCGCTCGGCACGGTAAATGTTGTTTACCTGATGGTCGAGGACGAAATGTCCCAGCTCACATGCGATGACGGCGGCCAGTTCGTCTTCGGAATCAAGAGTGCAGAGGAGGCCCGTACTGATAACCATGGAGCCGTTGGGAAGCATGAAGGCATCTGGTTCGGGCGACTGGATGATACGTATGTTCAG
>ENA-ORMN01002790-ORMN01002790.1-human-gut-metagenome-genome-assembly--contig:-NODE-2790-length-14603-cov-5.907960_pt1 | contig 14603 bp, 13 predicted proteins | sample MGYA00242102_ERZ508993 | MGnify/ENA primary metagenome ERZ508993 (study PRJEB26280, sample SAMEA2338770) | human gut metagenome | biome: human gut; feature: human-associated habitat; material: faeces... | reverse complement strand
GAGCGCAAAGCGCGGCGACAAGGTGGCCCGGGAGTACCGGCAGGCCCTGGCCGACACCAACAGCTATGTGCTGGAGAGCCTGCGCGGCCTGCGTGATACGCTGCAATATCAGGACACCGCCGCCCGTGCGGCCGGCATCACGGCCCACAGCGAGACACTGGGCGAGAAGCAGAAGGCCCTGAAATACCGCGAGGGCCTGACCGTGGCCATCACCAACACCCTGATCCTGTTTACGGTCATCGCGGTGCTGGGAGTGAGCCTGCAGCTGTACCGGAACGGGCGGATGGGCGTGGAAGGGGTGCTCATCTGCACCCTGTCGGCTCTGAGCTCCTTTGGCCCGGTGGTGGCACTGGCCAACCTTGGTGCCAGCCTGACCCAGGTGTTTGCCAGCGCCGACCGTGTGCTGGACCTGCTGGACGAAGAGCCTGTGACTGCCGACGTGACCGACGGTGCCCACACGGCCTTTGCGGGGGCGCAGGCGGAGCATGTGAGCTTCTCCTATGCGGACGAAGAGGTGCTGCACGACCTGAGCCTGACCATCCCGGAAAAGAAGGTCGTGGGCATCACCGGCCGTTCCGGCAGTGGCAAGTCCACCTTCCTGCGGCTGCTCATGCGTTTCTGGGATGTGAACACCGGCACCATCCGCTTTGGCGAGGAGGACATCCGCCGGGTGAACACGGCCACTTTGCGGGCACAGGAGAGCCTTGTGACCCAGGAGACGGAGCTGTTCAACGACACCATCGAGAACAATATCCGCATCGCCAAGCGGGATGCCACCCGCGAAGAAGTGGAAGCGGCCTGCAAAAAGGCTGCGCTGGACGGCTTTATCCGCAGTCTGCCCAAGGGGTATGACACCCCCGTGGGTGAGCTGGGCGGGGCCTTGTCCGGCGGCGAGCGGCAGCGCATCGGTGTGACGCGGGCATTCCTGCACGATGCACCCTTCCTGCTGCTGGACGAGCCTACCTCCAACCTCGACAGCCTGAACGAGGGCGTGATCCTCAAGGCGGTGCGGGCCGAGTGCCGGGACAAGACGGTGCTGCTGGTTTCCCACCGCAAGTCCACCATGGCTGCCGCCGATGTGACCTACTCGGTAGAAAGCAGCCGCCTGAGCTGAGAAAACAAACTGCAACCCAACGAAAAGGGCCTGTCTCACAAGAGACAGGCCCTTTTATGCTGCATGTTTATGGATCAGTAATTGACGGCTTTGAGGATCTGGCGGCCAATGTACTTGTGGCCGGAAACGGTGGGGTGGCCGTCGTTGGCGGTGCGGGTATAGGGGATGGGCACATAGGTCACATCATACTGGGCGGCCAGCTTGGCTGCGGCGGTGTTCAGCCGACGGAAGTGGCGGCTCCAGGAGGGCATCAGGGGCACCGGATTATTGTAGCTCAGTACCATGATCTGGGCCTCCGGGTTCAGCTCACGCAGGTCCTTCATCACACGCTCCAGCTGGGTCACAGTGTCGGCGTAGGTGGAGGTGCAGATCTGGCCCATGCCGGTGGTCAGCAGATGCATCACGGCACGGAACTCCGAGGGGGTCAGGGTCAGTTGCTTCAGGCAGTCCATAAAGTAGTCGATGTTGTCCGGGGTCAGGTTGCGGAACATTCCGGTGACCATGCTGTTGGCCAGCTTTTCACTTTTCCAGTTGGTAGCCTCACCCAAGGCCACGATGGTGCGGATCAGAGCGTCGTTGGCACCGATCTGCAAGGTGATGAGGTCCGCTTTCTGGATATATTCCTTCAGCTCCGGCACCGAGGTATACTGCACGCCGGAATAATGGTTCATGGCCGGCATGGCACCTGTCTCAATCAGGTCTGCCAGGTCCTTGGTCATCACGGCGGGCAGGCCCAGGTTGATGGCGTGGTCACGATCCAGGCCCAGCTGGTCGGCTACATAGCCCACAAAGCACTGGCCATCGTAGCCTTTGTAATTGCCGGACATATCGAAGCCGTTCTGGACCAGCTTGTACTGCAGGCCGCTCAGGCCCACGCCGGCAGTCACACTGTCACCGATGGCGACATAGGTGTACTCTTTTTTGGCGGTGGGCTCTGCAACAGGCGCCACAGCATCGTCTTCGGTAAGAGCTTCCGGCTCCACTTCCTGCACGGCGGTTTCCGGCTCAGCAGTCTCTTCGGTGGTGGGGTTCTCTGCAAAGGCAGGAACGGCCAGCGACAGCAGCAGCGCGGCCGACAGCAGCAGGCTTGCAATGCGTTTTGTTTTCATGGTCATCATTCCCTCTTTCCCCGCAACATCTCAAGGCTGCGGAACTGCTTCCATGATAAGGAAATGAAGGGGAAATGTCAATTGACAAAACGTGGAAAATCGCAGGAAAAAGTTGTCAAAATAGAATCTTTTGAAGCTGAATGCCGGAAATAAACGCAGGAAAGCAAAAAGACCCTGCCGGACAGGCAGGGCCTTGAAAAAACGAAACGTTTACTTGCGGACGGCCTTCAGGATCTGGCGAGCGATGTACTTGTGACCGCACACCGTGGGGTGACCGTCGTTGGCAATGGAGGTATAGGGAATGGACACATAGTCTGCGCCGTACTGCTGGGCCAGGGCCTTGACGGAGCGGTTCAGCAGGCGGAAGTGTCTGCCGTAGGTGGGCAGGAAGGGCAGGGGGTTGTAGTAACCCACCAGAATGATCTGGGCGTCAGGGTTCAGGGCTCTCAGCTCCTGGAGGATCTGTTCCACGTTGGCCACAGTCTGGTCCCGGGTCTGGTCACAGATCTCCTCCATGCCGGAATCCAGCAGCTTCAGGGCGGCCTTCAGCTCTTCCGGGGTCAGGTCCAGGTTTTCCAGGCCCTTTCTCAGGGTCTGGAGGGTCTGGAGATTCAGCTCCCGCATGGTGCCCGTCAGCAGGGGAATCAGCAGTTTGGTGGCCTTGCCGTTGGTGGCTCTGCCCATGGCCCCCATGAGCTGCAGCACAGTGTCGTTGGAGCCGATGAGCAGGGTGATCAGGTCGGCGTCTGCCAGCTCCTGCCGCAGGGTAGGCAGGTCATAGTAGGCGACACCGGAGGCGGTGGAGCCAGTCCTGACCAGGTCCAGGATGTTGCTGCTCATGGCAGCAGGCATCCCGTAGTTCACGGCATGGTCCCGGTCCAGGCCCAGGGCGTCGGCCACCCGGGCCACATAGCAGTCTTTGGAGTAATCATGGTAGTTTTCCTGCACATCATAGCTCTTGGCGGTGCTGGAAAAGTGGGTGTCCTTCAGGCCCACGCCGGTGGTGATGCTGTCACCCAGGGCAACATAGGTATAGGAATCTTCCTCTGCTGCAAAGGCAGGCAGTACCGGCAGCACCAGCAGTGCCAGGGCTAGCAGCAGGCTGACAAGACGTTTTTTCATAATGAACCTCCTTATATGGCAAACTCAGAAAAAATTACTTTTCCAGAGCCTTCAGGATCTGACGTGCCAGATATTTGTGGCCGCAGGCGGTGGGGTGGGCGTCGTTGGCCACCAGGGTGTAGGCGGCAGAGGCAAAAGCCACGTCGTACTGCTGGGCCAGCTTCTGCACCGAGCGGTTCAGGGTGCGGAAGTGCTTGGCAAAGGGGTTGGCAGGAGCCGGCAGCAGGGGAACGGGATTGTAGTAGCCCACCAGAACAATCTGGGCGTCGGGGTTCAGGGCCTTCAGCTCCTGGAGCAGGGCCTCAAGGTTGGCCAGGGTGGTGGCCTGGCTCTGGGCGCAAATGTCGGCAACGCCGCTGCTCAGCAGCTGCAGCAGGGCCTTGCGCTGCTGGGCGGTGATGTTCAAAGAGTCCAGGTTCTCCCGGAGGGCGGCAAAGGAGGAGGCGTCCATCTGGCGGAAGTCGCCCTCCAGCATAGGCAGCAGGGCCTCAAAGACCTGGGGGCCGCCCATGGCAGAGGAAATGCCGTACATGATAGGCACCAGTACGTCGTTGGCACCAATCTCCACCGTGATCACCTGAGCGTGCTTCAGCTCCTGGCGCAGGTCAGGCAGAGAGAAATTGATGCTGGCACTCTGGCAGGAGCCTGTCCGCACCAGCTCCAGCAGGTCGCCGCTCATCAGGGCAGGCATTCCGTAGTTGGCGGTCTGATCCCGGCTCAGGCCCAGGCCCTCGGCCACCCGGGCCACATAGCAATCCTTAGAGTAGCCCTGGTAGTTGCCGGACACATCGTAGTACCGGCCGTTCCGCTGGTAGACCGCATCCGGCAGGCCGATGCCGGCTACGATGCTGTCGCCCAGGGCAATGTAGGAATACTGGTGCTGGGCTGCTTCCGCAGTTTCCGTCTGGGTCTGCACCAGGGTGGGGTCTGGCTGGGCAGCCCCGGCAGAGACCACCGGCAGCACCAGCAGAGCCAGGGTCAGCAGCAGGCTGACAAGGCGTTTTTTCATAATGCTTCTCCTTTTTGACCAATGGGGTTTTCTTCTATCATAAAAAGAGAACCGGGCAATGTCAAGGCATGTTTTTCAAAAAATGTCGGATAAATCAAAAACGGCCGTGCACAGGGCACGACCGTAACAGGCAGAGCTTAATAATCCCGGGGGCTGATCTCTTCTTCCAGCTTGCGGTAATCGATCTTACCCACAGGGGTCAGGGGCATCTCACTGATAAACTTGTAGGCCACCGGCTGCACATACTCCGGCAGCTCTTCTTTGCAAATCTGCTGCAGCTCCCGCACGATCTGACGCTTTTTGTGGTCAGCAGCGGGGTCCAGCACGACATACACAAAGGGCAGGCGGCCCTGCACATGGTCCTTATCGGTGCAGCCCACCACCGAGCACTGCTGCACGGCGGGGTGGCGGCTGATGACGTTCTCGATCATGGAGGGGAACACCTTGAAGCCATCGTGGCGGATGATCAGCCGCTTGATGCGGGAGTCCAGGAACACGAAGCCGTCCTCATCCATATAGCCGACGTCGCCGGTGTGTGCCCAGACGCGGCCATCCGAGTGGTGGCGCAGCAGGGCAGCCGTTTCGGCGGGCTTGCCGTAGTAGCCCTTCATGATGGCAGGGCCGGAGATGCAGAGCTCACCGCGCTCGCCGATGGGCAGTTCGGTGTCGGTACCGGGCTCAAACACCGACACAAGGGTGTTCACCAGCGGGATGCCCACACTGCCCACCTTGTTGGCAAGGCCGGAAGCAGCGGTGGCGGCAGAAGAAACCTCGGTCATGCCGTAGCCCTTGGCCAGGCCGTACTCCACGCCGTGAGCGGCCAGGAAGTCGTTCACGCTCTGCTCGGCACCCACCGTGATGGCGTCGCCGCCGGCAGCATAGTTGCGGATGAAGGACAGATCCTTGTTCTTCAGCAGCAGCGAAGAGGCCATCTGCTGGTAGTGGGCCGGCACGCCGAACATGTGCTCCGGCTTGTACTTCCAGATCAGGGCACCCAGCTTTGCAGGGTCCAGATTGGGGATGATGATCACGGTAAGGCCCAGCACCAGCGGCAGGTGCACGCCGCAGGCGTAGCCATAGGCAATGAACGGGGGCATGATGTTCATCAGCTTCTGGCCGCGGCGGAACAGCTTTTCGTAAGCACCGAACTGCTGTGCGATGGAGTTGAAGTCCACATCGGTCAGCATGACGCCCTTGGGCGAGCCGGTGGTGCCGCCGGTGTGCACCACCACGCAGGTGTGGTTCGGGTCGTAAGGCTCGGCACCGGTGTCTTTGCCCTCACCGGCGGCAATGAAATCCTTCCAGCGGATCACGTTGGAAGAATAGCGGTTCTTGTCGGGGGTGGACAGCTTGTAGCCCACGGCCAGATGCAGCGGCAGGGAGTCGGCGGGGGACACCACCAGCACCCGTTCCACGTTGGTGCGCTTGGCAGCCTGCTGGCAGCGGTCGTAGACCACGTTCAGGCAGATGAGCAGGTGGGAGTCCACCTCGGTGATGTACTCGTGGATGCCCTCAGCACTATAGCGCGGGTCCACCAGATTCAGGGAGGCACCGATCATGTCGGCAGCATAGAACGCATAGATGACCTCCGGGGTCATCACGCTGACCACGGTGGCAATGTCGCCTTTTTTCATGCCGATGGCACGGAAGGCCGCCGCCGTCTTTTTGACGTTGACGATGAGGTCGGCATAAGTGATCTTGCGGCCGTAATAGGTGATGGCGGTCTCGGTCAAGTGCGTTTTGTTCTGGCGGCAGACGTACTCGAAGGCGCTGCATTCGGGCGGCGTCTGATTGAAGAACTTGGGGTCATAGTATTTGAGCCAGGGTTTTGCGACGGATGCGTAGATGGGTTCGTGTGGTGCAGTCGTCATAGGATTCAGGACCTTTCTTTTTTTCTTCTTCTTTCATTTTCCCGGAAACGGCAGAAAAAGCATGTTCTGCCGGACACTTTTTGACAGGCAAAAGGCCAAAACGGCCCACCGTTATTGTAGTGGACGGCAGTCGGAATGTCAATGAATAAACTGTGAGAAATCAAAAAAGGACGAACCATCAACGGTTCATCTGGTAAAAACTGTGTAAAGTGGTTGGATCGCGACCCGAAGCAGCTCAGGCCTGCGGCAGCCACTGCGCGGCCTCGGCGGCGCTGCAAAGAACCCAGTGCCTCGGGCGCAGCTCCCGCCACTGGGGCGCTTCGGTGGAATAATCGTGCATGGCGGGGTCGTACACCAACAGCTTTTTATTGCGCTCCCGACGGGGGTCCGGCATGGGGATGGCGGACAGCAGGCTGCGGGTGTAGGGATGGATGGCGTGGGCCACCAGCTCCTCCGCGTCGGCCAGTTCCACGATGCTGCCCTTGTGGATGACTGCGATGCGGTCCGAAATGTAGCGCATCACCGAGAGATCATGGGCGATGAACAGGTAGGTGATGCCGCGCTCCTTCTGCAGGCGGCGCAGCAGGTTGAGCACCTGGGCGCGGATGGACATGTCCAGAGCGCTGATGGGCTCATCGGCCACAATGAATTCCGGCTCCACGATGAGGGCCCGGGCAATGCCGATGCGCTGCCGCTGGCCGCCGGAAAATTCGTGGGGAAAGCGGGAAGCAAATTCCGGCAGCAGGCCCACGTCCAGCAAAGCCTGCCGCACTTTTTCTTCCCGCTGGGCGGCGGAGAGGTCGGGCCGCACGTTCTGCAGGCCCTCGCCCACGATGTAGCTCACCTTGGCGCGCTCGTTCAGCGAGGACTGCGGGTCCTGAAAGATCATCTGGATCTCACGGGTGATCTGCTTGTCCAGCGCACGCGGGATTTTGCCGTTGATCTTCTGGCCCTTGTACAGGATCTCACCGCCAGAGGTGGGCAGAATGCGCAGGATGGCCCGGCCGATGGTGGTCTTGCCGGAGCCGGACTCGCCCACCAGACCAAAGGTCTCGCCCTTGTAGATCTGGAAATTGGCGTTCTGTACGGCGGCAAAGGTCTTGCGGCCGGAGCCGTAGGTCACATTCAGGTCCTTCACTTCCAGAAGGACTTCTTTTTCCTCGGCCATCTTACAAGCCCTCCTTTTGCAGTTTTTTCACCGCAGCAGGCGGCTCGATGTGGGGTGCCCGGGGGTCCAGCAGCCAGGTCTTGGCCTTGTGGGTGGGCGAAACTTCGAAGTATGGCGGGCGCTTGACATAGTCGATCTTCAGTGCCTGCGGGTTGCGGGGCGCAAAGGCGTCGCCGCGGATCTCGGCAAAGAGGTTGGGCGGGGTGCCCACGATGTTGAACAGGTCCTCGCCTTTTATGCCCATCTGGGGCATGCTGGACAGCAGTGCCCAGGTGTAGGGGTGGCGGGGGTCATAGTAGATCTCGTCGGCGGTGCCGATCTCTACGATGTCGCCGGCGTACATCACGGCCACCCGGTCGGCAATGTTGGCCACGACGCCCAGGTCGTGGGTGATCATGACGATGGTCAGGTGGTACTTGGCCCGCAGCTCCTTGAGCAGCTGCAAAATCTGAGCCTGAATGGTCACATCCAGCGCGGTGGTGGGCTCGTCACAGATCAGGATCTTCGGGCTGCAGGCCACCGCAATGGCGATCACCACGCGCTGACGCATGCCGCCGGAGAACTCGTGGGGGTACTGCTTAAAACGCACTTCCGGGTCAGAGATGCCCACGTCCCGCAGATACTCCAGCGTTTTGGCCCTGGCCTCGGTGCCCTTCAGGCCCTGATGCAGGGTCACGGCCTCCAAAATCTGGTCGCCGATGGTTTTCAGCGGGTTCAGGCTGGTCATGGGGTCCTGCATGATCATGGCAATTTCGCGGCCCCGGATGCGCAGCCAGTCCTTCCCGGTTTTCAGGCCGGACAGGCGCACCGGCTCTGCGCCGGGGGTAGGGCAGTAGTCGATGGTGCCGCCGGTAATGGAGCCATTGGTGTCCAACAGGCCCATGAAACTCTTGGTGAACACGCTCTTGCCGGAGCCGGACTCGCCCACGACGGCCAGCACTTCGCCCCGGTACAGGTCCAGGTCGATGCCGCGGATGGCGTGCAGCACCCGGCCGCGCAGGTTGAACCGGATATCCAGCCCCTGCACCGAGAGGATGCAGTCGTTTTCGTTCATCATGCATTCCTCCTTACTGCAGGTGGTTCTTCGGGTCGGCGGCGTCCGAGAACGCATTGCCGATCAGATAGAACGCAATGGTGACAAAGCTCAGAATCAAGGTGGGGTAGAGCAGCTGGTAGCGCAGACCGGCCTGCATCATCACCTTGCGGCCGTCGTTGACCAGATTGCCCAGCGAGGGCGTCTCCACCGAGAGGCCCAGGCCGATGTAGGTGATGAACACCTCGTTGCCGATGGCTTCCGGAATGGTGAGGGCCATGCGCAGCATGATCACCGACACCAGATACGGCAGCAGGTTGCGCAGCACGATGCGCACCGTGGGGGTGCCGATGCAGCGGGAGGCAACGTTGTAGTCACGGTCACGGATGATGAGGATCTGGTTGCGGATGAACCGCGCCATCTCGATCCAGCCCTTGATGGACATGCCCAGGATCATGGTCCAGATGCTGGGGGAGGCCACATAGGAGATGAGGATCAGCACAATGGCGGTGGGAATGTTGTCAAAGATGTTGTACAGCTCCGTGAACAGAAAATCCAGCCCGCGCACATAGCCCCACAGCACACCGGCAGTGATGCCCACCACGGCTTCGATGAGAGCCACGAAAAAGGCAATGGTCAGGCTGGTGCGGGCACCGGCCCAGATGCGGGCCCACAGGTCCTGCCCGATGGAGTTGGAACCCCAGATAAAGCCGTCCTGCCCGGGAGCGATGTTGCGGTATTGGATGCCGGTGACGGGGTCCACGGCGCAGAGGTTGGGGTCCGCCTGCCCCGGCAGATAAGGCTGGAGAAAGGCAAAGGCCACCACGGCCACCAGCGCGATGAGCAGGGCCACGGCTGCCTTGTTCTTGAAGAAAGCACGGAAGGTGCTGCCCCAGTAGCTGTAGTTGGAGCTGGCCGTGGCCTCGGCCTGCTCGGCGTGGAACCCGGCGGGGGTGAACAGTTCGTCCTCCGGCAGGTCTGCCCAGGCAGCAGGGCCTTCCTTCTGCAGGGTGTTGAGCTGGTTTTCCAGCTTTTTGGATTTTTCCCGTTTCAGGAACGAAAGCATCAGCGGCCACCTTCTTTCTTGCCAAAGTTGATGCGGGGATCAATGAGCACCATGAGCACATCGCCCAGGATCAGGCCCACGATGCCCACGCAGGCGTACAGCAGCACGATGCCCTGCACCATGGTGTTGTCGTGGCGCTGCACGCAGGTCACCAGCAGTCCGCCCATACCGGGGATGCTGTACAGGCTCTCAATGTAAATGGAGCCCACCACCGTGTTGAGGAACGCCGAGGGAATGTACTGCACCAGCGGCACCATGGCGTTGCGGAACACATGATGCAGCGCGATATTGCTTTCGCTCACACCCTTGGCACGGGCCAGCTTGACGTAGTCCTTGTTGCTCTCGTCCACCATATAGCGGCGCAGCCACATGGCGTAGAAGGCCAGGTTTGCCAGGCTCATGCTGCACACCGGCAGCACCCAGTAGCGCCAGTTGGCGGCGTCGAACAGCAGGCCCACCCCCAGAATGGAGGTGCCGTACATCTGGATGTACAAAAAGTACACGGCAGCCGGCACGGCCTGGATGAGCACGATGAGGGCTGTGCCCAGTTTGTCGGGCCAGCGGTTCTTGCACCGGCCCATGACAAGCCCCAGCGGGATGCCCAGCACAAGGCTCAGCAGCATAGCCAGCACGCCCATCTGGATGGAGATGGGCAGCTTTTGGGCCAGGATCTCGGTCACCGGCACGTTGACCTTGTAGATGTGGCTCACGCCCAGGTCACCGTGCAGGGCGTCTTTCCAGAACCGGCCGATCTGCACCGGCAGCGGGTCCAGCAGGCCCATGGACTGCAGACCCGCCTGGATCTGGGCCGCGGTCATTTTTTCGTAGTTTGCAAAATAGCCTTCCACCGGCATGAGCCGCAGCAGGCAGAACACCAGCGTTACAATGATGAACAGCGTCAGCAGAGAACGCCCGATGCGCTTTGCGAGATATTGCACCATAGTGTGCACCTCTCTTTTTCTTTTGAAATACAGATAAGAATAGAATACCGCAATTTCTTGATTTTGAAAAGTGATTTGAAGATTTTTGGAGCAAAAGCTGTTGAAAAGGCGGTGGGAACTCCCTCAGTCACGGCTGCGAAGCAGACTGAGGGAGTTCCCCTCCCGTGAAAAAGCAACTCGGAAAAATCCGCAGATTTTTCCGAGTTGCAAAGAAAAACATATTTCCGCTGAAAATATCCAGAGCGAAGCGGAGGATATTCAGAATGATTTACCGGGCGTCCCGGTTCTGGTCGTACTCGTCCATGGAGACGTAGTGGTCCAGGATGTGCACGCCCTTCAGGCGGTTGGACGAAAGGCCGGTGGGGGCGTACTGACCCTCCCACAGGTTCAGGCGGGTGGCAATGTACGGCGGCACGGGCAGGCCCAGCGGCACCACCAGGGCATTCTGGATCAGATAGGCCTCGGCATTGGCAAAGGCTTCATACCGGGCATCCAGATCCTCGGTGATGGCCTTGGCCTTTTCCACCATTTGCGCGGGGGAAAGCGCGCCGTCCGAATGCGTGGTGTGTACATGCAAATCCACATATCCCATAGCGGCACTCCTTTTTGCCAGTCTTGTTCCTATTGTAACGCATTATGCGGGGAAATGTACAGAGAAAACGGATGTTGAACGAAAAAAATTTTGGCCAAGCGAGCGGCCGCCGTTGACGGAGCGCGCGCAAAATGCTATACTTTTTTTGCCGGAGCGGCGCGGGCACAATTGATTTCTGACGGCTCTGGCGTAGAAGAAAACGGAGGGCACGGTTATGCAGCCGACGGTGTTGATCACCAGTGAGAATTTTGGCCGGTTTTCGCAAGAGGGGCGGCATGTCTTGGAAGAGGCTGGGTTGCGCATTATCGACAATCCTTATGGACACACGTTTTTGCACCGGGAACAGATCTTGCCGATTGTAGGGGAAGCGGATGGCATCATCTGCGATATGGAAAAGATGCTGGTGGAGCAGTACAAAAACGGGGAAAACCTGAATATCCGTATTTCGTTGCACGAGCAGTATTCCCAAAATAAAAAGGGATGGTTCCCGTGGCTTCTGGAACAGATGGATTTTGACGGTGCGCGCCGGATTCTGGAGATCGGCTGCGGAAACGGGCAGCTCTGGAAAAAAGCGGAGCCATCCGTGCTGAAAGGAAAGTATATCTGTCTGTCTGACCTGTCAGACGGCATGATCCGGGATGCGGCGGAAAATCTGGGAGAAGAAAAGGCATCCTGTTTTGATTTCCGGACACTGGACTGCCAGAAGCTTCCGTTTCCGGATGCGGAATACGACCGGATTATTGCAAATCATGTTTTGTTCTATGTCCAGAATCTGTCCCGCGGTCTGCAGGAAATCAGCCGTGTGCTTTCAGATGACGGCGTGTTCTACTGCAGTACGTATGGAAAAGGCCATATGAAAGAGATTACCGATCTGGTACAGGAGTTTGATCCGCAGATCAATCTTTCGGAGGTGGCGCTGTATACTATTTTTGGTCTGGATCACGGAGAAAAGCAGTTAAAGCCTTATTTTGGCAGCGTAGAGAAAAGAATCTACGAGGACAGTCTTTGGGTCGACCGGCCGGAGCCGCTTCTGGACTATATCCTTTCCTGCCATGGAAATCAGAATGAGTATCTGTATCCGAGACAGCGGGAATTCAAAGAATTTCTGGAAAAGAAAATTCAGAAACACGGCGGAATTGCGATCACAAAAGAGGCAGGGGTTTTCATCTGCAGAAAATAACAGGAGAGGCTGACATGAAAATGGAGGTCTCTTTTTTTTCCTCATTTTAGGCAAGTTTGACAAAAATGTTAAAAAATAAATACAGAGTATGTTTTTTGTATTGCCAGAGATCACAAAAGGATGTATACTAAAGTAGAATGTCTAAGTATGCGTGACTTGAAGAAAGAACACAAAAAGAGGGATAAGGTATGAAGGAATTATTTGATGTACACTGCCATATGGTCCCGGGGGTAGACGACGGTGCAGCTGACCTGGAAGAGTCGCTGGCGATGCTGAAAATGCAGCACGAGGACGGGGTCAGGAAGATTATCATCACACCGCATTATCGGCGGCGGATGTTTGAAACACCGGCAAAAAAGGTACATGAGCAGTTTCTGAAACTGCAGGAAGCGGCAAAAAAGGAATATCCGGATATGTCGCTTTATCTCGGGTGTGAACTTCACTCGAACATGGATCTTCAGGATATCCTGGAAAAACGGAAATATGTGACCATGGCCGGTTCATCCTATGTGCTGTTGGAATTTTCCGAGGGAGATTCCGCACAGCATATCCGTGAGAGAGTCTACAATGTACTGTCCTGCGGCTATGAACCGATTATCGCGCATGTGGAGCGCTATCAGGCAACGGTAAAGAGCGTCGGATTTTCCAGCGATCTGGTGGATATGGGCGCAAGACTGCAGGTGAATGTGGAAAGTATACTTGGAAAGTATACGTGGGGGGCAAAACGCTACTGCAGAAAACTGATGAAGGAGGATCTGCTCAGCTTTGTTGGCAGTGATTCCCACAATACAAAAACACGAATCCCGAACATAGGAGCAGGTGCTGCCTATGTTTCAAAGAAAATGGGAGAGGCATACGCCAACCGGATTTTCCATGATAATCCATTGGAAATCTTAAGGGATGCCGGAGAAATCTAAAACAGTCAGGAGAAAAAGATGGAAACGAATCAACAGAATCAGGATGAAATTGAAATCGATTTACTGGAACTGCTCCGCGTGCTCTGCAGCAAAATCGGCTATGTGATTTTAGCAGCACTGGCACTTGGCCTTCTGATGGTACTGGTCAGCAAGGTATTGATGAAGCCGCAGTATGAATCGACAACGAAAATGTATGTACTGTCCAAACAGGACAGCAGCAATACCGTAACAAGCGGAGACCTGCAGGCAAGCTCCCTTCTGACCAAGGACTATGCGGAGCTGATCCAGAGCCGTCAGGTGGTGGAAACCGTCATTGCACAGCTGAATCTGGATCTTACGTATGAGCAGTTTCTGAATAAGCTTACCGTTACTACGCAGAACGACACGCGTATTCTTTCGATCACGGTAAAGGATGAGGATCCGTATATGGCAAGTCAGATAGCGGATGCAATCCGTGTGGCAGCAGCGGATCATATCCAGAATGTTATGAACACTGAAGCCGTAAATGTGGTAGATGAGGCAAATATCCCGGATGAGCCGGTAAGTCCGAGCATCAAGAAAAACGGACTGATCGGTGCGGTAGCAGGAGCCTTTATCGCAATCATTGTTATCATTGTTGTTTATCTGACCAACGACACGATCCAGACGTCTGAGGATGTAGAGCGTTATCTGGGTGTCAGCACACTCGGTATCATTCCGATCAGAGAAGGACAGAAAAAGAACAAGAAGAAAAACAAAAACGGCCGTGGAAGAAAGAAATAAGGGAGGATACGGAACGTGAATCAGGTAGTAGTAAAACAGGAAAAATCAGGCTATCAGATTGTGGAAGCCTACAAATCTCTTCGGACCAACCTTCAGTTCTGCGGAGAAGATAAGAAAGTAATCGCGGTTACAAGCTGTACACCAAATGAGGGAAAGAGCAGTGTTTCTATGCAGCTCGGCATTTCTCTTGCAGAGAGCGGAAAAAGAGTGATTTTGATCGATGCCGATCTTCGGAAATCGGTTCTTCTTGGAAGAACGAAAACACAGAAATCTGTTCGCGGACTGGCACACTTCCTGTCCGGTCAGGCAACTCTGGAGGATGTCATCTGTTCTACCAATGTAAAGAACTTTTACATGATTTATTCCGGCCCGTTTCCGCCGAATCCGGCAGAGCTTCTGGGGGGAAAGAACTTCCGAAGTCTTTTAAATGCACTTCGTAAAGTTTACGATTATGTGATTGTGGATACTCCTCCGCTTGGAAGCGTTATCGACAGTGCAATCGTTGCAGAAATCTGTGATGGTTCAATCATGGTCATTGAGTCCGGTGTGATCAGCTATCGTTTTGCACAGGAAGTAAAGAGCCAGCTCGAGAGAAGTAACTGCCCGCTGCTTGGCGTTGTCCTGAACAAGGTGGATATGCAGAAACAGGCGTATGGTAAATACGGAAAATACGGTCAGTACAAATATGGAGATTACGGCCAGGAGGAGGACGATTAACT
>ENA-ORMN01002787-ORMN01002787.1-human-gut-metagenome-genome-assembly--contig:-NODE-2787-length-14609-cov-4.612203_pt1 | contig 14609 bp, 12 predicted proteins | sample MGYA00242102_ERZ508993 | MGnify/ENA primary metagenome ERZ508993 (study PRJEB26280, sample SAMEA2338770) | human gut metagenome | biome: human gut; feature: human-associated habitat; material: faeces... | reverse complement strand
TGGCGTCCTCCTCCATCTGCCGTGCGTTGCTCTGGGACGCCGCCGCCATAAAGCCGCCTCCGGCATTCATGCCGACGCCCATTCCCATAAACGCTGCCGTACTGCCGGCGGAATTGCTTCCCGCCGCTTCAAAGCCCCGTGCCATGGCGCCCTGCACGTAGCCCTCACGGACTGCCGCATCGCCAAGCATAGCGCCCTGGTTGCGCATATTGATAAGCTTTTTGGATTCGTCGTCATAGGAAATGCTGGCAATACCCACGTTGAGGACTTCAAAGCCACGGGTGCTCTTCCAGTTCTCGTCAAGCTCGGTTGCCATGTATGCGGAAAGCTCCCGGGACTTGGAGGTCACGTGCGACACCCGGATGTTGTCTACCGACATCTGGTTGATCGCCGACTGCAAAGCGTCCAGAAATTCCGACAGATACTGCTCGTTGATCGAGTTGATATCCACATAATCGGTGTTCTTCGCCACTACCTCCGCATAAAATTTCAGCGGGTCGGTGATCCGGATGGAATAGGTTCCGTGCGCCCGGAGAAACAGCTCGGCATTGTAGAAATTGTCGAAATAGTTGATCGGCGTCCGGGTACCGAATTTGATTCCCTTGATCTCCTGCAGGTTGACGAAATACGCTTTCTGCGCACCGGAGGGCACGCCGCCGTATTTGATACGTCCGAACATCTCCCCGAGGGAGGCTCCGAACTTGCCGTTGAACATAGAGGGAGCGCTTTCGTTGCTTACCTTATAATAGCCCTCCTCCGCCGTGTAGTCCACGACCTTGCCGCCGTCCACCAGCATCATGAACTGGTTGGGGTAAACGTGGATGATCGAACCGTCGGAAATGTAGTCCTCGGTTCCCTTTTTATTGCTGTTGCGCTTATCGTTGCGGCGAACCTTTACCCCTTTGGTAAAGACCACCGTATCGCCCATATTGTCCGCCTCCAATACCTCTAACCACTGATCGGCAAGACCGCCGCCGACGGCGCCCGCAAAAGCCCTGATAATTCCCATTGTATTTTCCTCCTGAAATATATTCTTGTTTTACCGGAACAGCGACATATCCTCTTTCATCGTCGCCGTCCGTATAATATCGTACCATTCCTGCATCGGGTCGCCGGAAAGGATCCCGCACTCCCGCCGGAGAGCGGTGACGAGAAGCTCCGGATTCAGGAAATCTCCCACCGAAGCCCGCAGAACCGCCCGCATCGTGATCTCTCCCGACTGCGGCTCGTATTCTGCCTTTACCTGACGGATCAGCGGAACGATGTCCACCTCCCGCTCGCCCGATTTCGTCTTTTTCGTCAGCACCAGCGGCGAGTGCGTCAGCACCTCCTGCGCCTTTCCGGCAAGCGATGCCGAAGCGTTGGTCAGGTGAAGCCGGTAGGTATATGCCGAATAGGCGATCTCCGAAAAATCGGCGTCCGGCAGGTAAGCGTCCAGAATACAAAGCTCGTCGGTAAGTTCCCGGTTCAGCCGCTCCCGGATCTCCTCGCAGGAGATCACCCGGTCAAAGCGGATGTCGAGAAACTCATATTCGCTCTGCACGCCCACGCTCAGCGGCGTGGAGAACACAAGCTTTGCATGGGGATTGAAGCCCTTGGTGTACCAGACCGGCAGGCACGCCCGCACAATCACCCGGTTAAAGGTGCGCTGGAGATCCAGGTGCGAGATGTACTGGAGGCTCCCCACCTTCCGGAATTTCAGCCGGACGGTGACCGGCGGGACAAGCTCCGGCATTTCCCGCCATTTTCTGCGTTCATTCAGTTTTTCGCTTTCGGACAGCACGACCGCTCACCTCCCAGCTTATTGGCACCGCATCCGCTGCAGTGCTCCCGGCAGTTCTGCGTGGTCACGCCCGCATAGGCACGGTCACGCTCCCGCCGCAGAAATTCTTTGCTTACGCCGCAGTCGATCACGTCCCACGGTAACACCTCGTCCAGCCCGAAAGCACGGTTGGCATAGAACGCCGGGTCCAGCCCGGAACGCTCCAGCACCGATATCCAACGGTCGTAGTCAAAACATTCGTCCCATGCGTCAAAGCAGAAGCCCTCCCGGCAGGCAAGCTCCAGCGCCGCCGAAAGCCGACGGTCGCCCCTTGCCAGCACCGCCTCGATCCGGCTGACCTTGGCGTCATGGTGGGTATAGCGGATCTTCCGGTCGGTGATCTGCGAGCCGAGGTATTCCTGCTTTTCGGCAAGCTCCTCCAGCGTGTCCTGCGCCTCCCACTGGAAAGGCGTAAAGGGCTTGGGGATAAAGCAGGAAACGCTGATCGTCACCTGCGGCTTCTTCGCCCGGTTCCGGTTCGGACAGGCGTAGTAAGCGTCCAGCACGTGGGACGCCAGCTGTGCGATCCCCGCCAGATCCTCATGTGTCTCGGTGGGCAGTCCCTCCATGAAATACAGTTTGACGGTATTCTTCCCCGCCTCAAACGCCACGTTGACGGCACGGAGCAGATCCTCCTCCCGCACGTTTTTGTTGATGACGTCCCGCAGCCTCTGGGTCCCCGCCTCGGGGGCAAAGGTCAGCGAGGAAGAACGCACGGTGGCGATCTTGTCCATCAGCTCCTTGGTAAAGCTGTCCACCCGCAAAGAGGGCAAGGACAGGCTGACCATATTTTCATCGGTCCATTCAAGCAACAGATCGGTCAGGCGCTCCAGCTGGGTGTAATCGCTGATGGAAAGCGAGGTCAGCGAGATCTCGTCGTACCCGGTGGAAGCAAACAGGCATCTTGCCTGACGGTCCAGCACCTCCGGCGATTTTTCCCGCACCGGGCGGTACACGATACCCGCCTGGCAGAACCGGCAACCCCGGATACATCCCCGGAACACCTCCAGCATTACCCGGTCATGCACCGTCTCAATATACGGCATCACCACTTTTTCCGGGAAATAGGTGGTGTCAAGGTCGGTCATAATGCGCTTGGTCACCTTTGCCGGCACGTCCTCGTACCGGGGGGTATACGCCGCAATCGTTCCGTCCTCGTGATAGCTCACGTCATACAGCGACGGCACGTAAATACCGCCGATGCTCCTTGCCGCCTCCCGCAGGTACGCCGCCTTGGTGTAGGTCCCCTCCTCTTTCATCCGGATATAGAGCCGGCAAAGCTCGGGGAGCATTTCCTCGCCCTCTCCGATATTGAACAGGTCGAAAAAGTCGGCAACCGGCTCCGGGTTATAGGCGCAGGGACCGCCGCCGATAATCAGCGGCATACTGTCGTCCCGGTCGGCGCTCCGCAGGGGAATCCCCGCAAGATCCAACATATTGAGCACGTTGGTATAGCTCATTTCGTACTGCAAGGTAAAGCCGATCATGTCAAATTCGGTCAGCTCATCCCCGCTTTCGCAGGCACGCAGAGGGATCTTGTGCGCCCGCATTTGCTGCTGCATATCAATCCACGGGTCGTACACCCGCTCACACCACACGTCCTCCTCCCGGTTCAGCACGCCGTACAGGATACGGACGCCGAGATTGGACATTCCGATCTCATAGGTGTCCGGGAAGCAAAAGGCAAACCTTGCCTTGACCTTGGATTTATCCTTGATGATCTGTCCGTATTCGCCGCCGGCATAGCGCCCGGGCTTGGAAACGGATTTCAGAATGGTACTTATGTTCTGATTCATGATTTCTGCTTTCTGTTATTTTTTCTCGTTTGCTTCCCCACCGTCCTCTGTCGCTTCCGGCTCCGGCGCCCGGGTGGCGGGCGGTATAAAGTCCCGCTTTCCCGGCAGTGCGCCGAGCGTAAGCGCCAGCAAAAGAAGATCGGTCAGCATATAAAACAATAAAATGAAAAACTGGTTGACGTGGTTCTGCACGCCGAGTATCGCAAGCGTTGCCGCCACCGTGCCGCCGATGAGCGTGCACGCCGCAAGCGCAAGCGACGCCCGCAGTCTGCCCTTCATCGTGCATTTGGCAAAGACCAGCATTTCGGCAAGCTTGAGCCGGGAGCCTCTGGCGATCAGTGCGGTCGGCTCCTCGCCGTCATCCGCCTTTTGCGTGCGGTAAAGGTCGGCTACGTTCTTATGAAATACGCTGATCGGCGCCTGCCCGTTTTTCCGGAGAGCGGCGACCGAATGGCTGTTGATCAGTGGGTCGTAGGTTTCCACCGTCACCGAAATCCGCTCCGCCGCCATGCGCTCCACCAGCGCCTCAAACATCGGCTCCACCCGGTATTTCACGCTGAGCCTTGCCGCATTTCTGCGGTCAAGCGACACGCACAACACCGAGCGTCCCCGCCGACGGTCGGAATCGTCCTCGGTCGGGAATTCAAATCCGTAGCGCTTCATAAACTCCGGCGTGCCGACGATCAGCAGATGCCGTTCGTCCACCACCGCCTCGATCCCGTTCGGCAGAATCCGCAGGATCCGCATTTTTTCATAACGGTATTCGTCCGGAAGATCGGCAAACACACGCCTCATCGGACCGCCGATTGCGGAATACAGCGTGTTCAGGCATCCAAGGGTCAAAAGCGCCTTGGTCTCGTCGTAAAAGGCGATGCCCACGTCCTTTGCCTGACATTCCGAAAACAGATGCAGATCCCGGAAAACCACCACGTTGGTCCGGGCACAGTCCGCAACGGCGCCGCTACCGGCAAAGGCGCATCCCCGCTTGCTCAGACGGTGCTGGGAAAGGCAGAGCGCCCCCCACAGAAGGAAGCCGTAGCCGAACGGAAGCAAGCTCAGATAGACCGTGATGAAAGCGTCCAGCGCCGCACCCGCACCCTGCCCCAGCAGAATACAGACCACGCCGCACAACAGCGAAAGGATCGGCAATACCATGCCGCACGCCTTGGTCCAGACCGGCAGGCGCATTTTCTCACCCGCCGCCTCAAAGTAATTTTTCGGGAAGTCCACCGAAGCCGGCACGCAGACCTTCTGCGTACGGTCAAGTCCGCCCCGGTACATCCGCTCGGCAAACGACTGCTTGCCGCTCTCGGTCCGGAGGGTGTAGGCTTTCCCCGCATCGGTGTAGATATCAAACGCCGTTCTCTCTCTTCGGAGCAACATATGGTCGGCAAGAAGCCCCGAAAAAATTCCGAGCGCCGCCAGGAAATGAAAGCTCATCAGCTCCTCCCCCATCGGCAAAAAGAATGCGGCTGTATCGTAGATCAGAACCGCCGGCAAAGCAAGGACTGCCGCCGAAAGCGTGTCGGGTCTCAGCGTAACCAGATTTTTCAGACTGCTCCATATTTTTGCCGGGCAGAACAGCACCGCAAACACCAGAAACTGCAAGCCGAACAGCCGATAGGCAACCGGATAGGTGTCCGGATCGAAAATGCCGCCGAACTGCACGCCGCAAAACGGCAGAAGCTCGTAAAACAAAAGCAACAAGGCAACTGCGCCCACGCCAAATACACGGTGGCGGGACCGGCGGAGCCGTTCCCGGTATCCTGCGGCAATTCTGCCCGCCTGCTTTTCGCTGGTATATTCCTCTCCGTCAAAGCCGAGCGCCTCCTCCCGAAGCTCTTCCTCCTGCTCGTGCCGGATATTCTCCAGTGCGGCGGGACATTCCTCGCCAAGCTCCTGCTCGATCTCCTCCTGACGGTATCCGAACTGCAACAGAAGATCAATTTCGGAGGGGTCTATCGGCGCCTCCTGTGCCGGCTTTTCCTCTGCCGCCGGCACCTCGTCGGAAAGCGGGATCTCCCCGCCGTCCGCACCGGCAGATTTCATGGTAAGGGGTGCGGTCGGCTCCTCCAGATTTTCCTGCGCACCGACCTCGCAACCACCTGCAAACTGGTCCAGGATCCGGTCGAAGAAATCCTCCTCAACCGTCGGATCCTCCCGCTCTCCGAAGTCCTCTCCCTCATTTACGGGCATCGGCTCCGGCAGTTCCTCGTCGGGTTCTTCCGAAAATCCGGGTTCTTCCTCCGGCTCCTCGGACTCCTCCGTTTCTCCGGTTTCTTCCGTTCCTTCGGATTCTTCCGGTTCCACATCCGGCATTTCCGTTTCTTCGTCGGTGCCCGGCTCTTCCAGATCTTCGGTTTCCGGCGACTCAATCGGTGCCGGGCGCTCCGCCACGGCAACTGCCACCGGCGCCGGTTCCGGGGTCTTGGGTGCCGGTTCGTTCTCAACCGGGACATCCGCAACCGGTTCGGGTTCAACTACCACTTCCGGTGCCGGCTCCGGCTCGTTATGTACCGCAGGTACCTCCCACGGCGGAAGATCGTCCTCCTCCGCTTCTCTGGGTGCTTCAGGCACTGTCTCCCGGACAGGCTCGGGCGCTGCCGCAGGCTTCGGCGCCGTTTTTTTCGGCGCTTTCTTTTTGGGGGCGGCAGGAGCCGGCGTTTCCCCGCCCTCCGATGCCACAGCCTCCCGCAGAAATTCGTCGTCCAGCTGATATTCACTTGTCCCGGACTTTTCCGTCCCTCCGGCATTGTCCTGCAAAAACCGCTTTTTCAGCTCCTGTTGCAGATTCCGGTCGGATATCCGGCTCCCGGCTGTTTTCCCGCCGGTACGGGCAGGCGTTCCGTCGTTCTCCGGCACACCGTCCTGCTCCACCGCCGATTTCAGCCGCTGCAGAATATCGTCCATATTCTGTTCCCGGTCTGTTCCGTGACTCATGGTCGTCTCCTTTCGCTTGTGATTGGAGTTGTTTTCCGAAATTTATCCTTTCAGCTCCGGTGCTGACGGGCGATCTCCGATAAGATCACAGCCGCCGCCGTGGAGACGTTGAAGGAATTCACCTGTCCGTACATGGGGATAGAGGTGATGTAATCCGCATTTTCACGGATGATATGGGAGACGCCGTCCCCCTCACTGCCCAGCACCAAAGCGACCGGGCAACGGAAATCGGTTTCGTAGTACGGTTCGCCGCCCGCCTCCGCCGCAAAGATCCATACGCCAGCGTCTTTCAGCTTCTGGATTGCCGAGGACAGGTTGGCAACCTTTGCCACCGCCAGATGCTCAATGGCGCCGCAGGAGGACTTGGTGACCACCGGGGTCAGCCCCACCGCACGCCGCTTGGGAATAATCAGCCCGTGAGCACCCACGCCCTCCGCACAGCGGATCAGGGCGCCGAGATTGTGCGGGTCGGTGATCCCGTCCGCAATCACGATAAACGGGCGTTCGCCCCGGTCGTGCGCAATCTGCAGGATGTCCTCCACCGAGCAGTATTCCTTTTCCGCCGCCATAGCGACGATCCCCTGATGGGCGGCGGCGCCGGAGATCTTATCCAGCCGGACCCGGTCGCATTCCACGATCGGGATCTTTCTCTCTCTCGCCTGGGCGATCAGCACTACGATCGAGCCTTCCCGCTCGCCTTTCTGCACAAACAGCTTATCCACCGCCCGTCCGGACTTCAACAGCTCCCGCACGGCGTTTCTGCCGATCACCAGTCCCTCCTCGGGCACGCTTTCGCCAAAAGAATCTTCTCTTGCTTCCCGCTCCCGGAAGTCTCCCCGCCGGGGCTTTTTTTCCTGCGCCGGATATCTGCGGTTGTTTTTACGGTATTCCTCTGCCATGGGTCTTTATCCTTTCCTCGGGAACTATCGGTCCCCTTACAGGCAAAATTCCTGTACTTTACAATATATATATTCTATTATATCACAATTCCGGGAATTTGTATATAGTTTTTTACACGAACCTGCTTTTTCTCCCAAAATTCCTGCTTTTCAGCCTTTTTCCTTATAGTACAGCCGGCAATGGCAGTAGCCCTCAAACTCCGGGTCGGCGATCTGCTCCCGGAATTCCTTGCAGATGCACTTGTTGTCCTCGGTCTTTGCCAGTCGGCACGGGCAGTAGCCCCCTCTTGCTTTCAGCCCCGCGCGGATCTGTTCCACCACCGCCGGGTCCTCGTTCAGTCTGATTTTCGGATTCATTGTTTCCCTCCGTCCTGTTTTCTCCATTGTAGCATATTTTTCTGAAAAATTCCAGATGTTGCGGAAAAATGATTGAAAAATTCACGAAAAGTTCTTGACAAATCCGGAAATGCGTGCTATACTTGTAAAGTATTTTGCTTTACACCATAAAATTGTCAAAGAAGGAACCGTTATGTTTCAAAAAAATCTGATGATCGGCTATTTGCTTGACTTTTACGGTGAACTGCTTTCCGGACGGAAAAAAGACGTCCTGGAAATGTATTATAACGAGGATCTTTCGCTTGCGGAGATTGCCGAGGAGATCGGGATCTCCCGCCAGGGCGTCCATGAGATGATAAAAAAATCCGAAGAGGAGTTGCGTTTTTACGAGGAAAAGCTGAATCTGGCATCCACCATGCTGGAGGTGGAGAAGATTGCGGAATCGCTTCACCGGCTCACCCGTGAGCAGAACGTCCCTCCCGAGGTGTGCAAGGAGATCGAGCAGCTGATGCTTGCCGTCCGCCGGGCATGACGCCACCCGGAATTCAATGTTGCAAAGGCAGGTGATATGTTTTGTTTCAGAGTCTGAGTGAAAAGCTTGAAAACGCTTTCCGGAAATTCAAGAGCAAGGGAAAACTCACCGAATCCGACATCAAAGCCGGAATGAGGGAGATCAAGCTTGCCCTGCTGGAAGCGGACGTAAACTTCAAGGTCGTAAAAGATTTCATTGCGGCAGTTTCGGAGCGTGCCGTCGGTGCGGAGGTGCTGGAGTCCCTGCTCCCCGCTCAGCAGATCGTCAAGATCGTCAACGAAGAGCTGATCAAGCTGATGGGCGGAAGCCAGTCCAAGCTTGTCATCGCCCCCAAGCCTCCCACCGTGGTCATGATGGTAGGACTTCAGGGCGCCGGTAAGACCACCCATGCGGGCAAGCTTGCCGGACTTTACAAAAAGCAGGGCAAGCATCCCCTGCTGGTCGCCTGTGACATTTACCGTCCCGCCGCTATCAAACAGCTTGAGGTCGTGGGCGAAAAGCTGGGCATCCCGGTGTTCAGCATGGGCGACAAGGTCTCCCCGGTCAAGATTGCCGAAGAGGGCGTGCGCTATGCCAACCAGAAGGGCTACGACATGGTGTTCATCGACACCGCCGGTCGTCTGCATATCGACGAGGAACTGATGCAGGAGCTGAAAGACATCAAGGCTAAGGTATCCCCCACCGAGATCCTGCTGACGGTAGACGCCATGATCGGTCAGGACGCCGTAACGGTTGCCAAGACCTTCAACGAAATGCTGGATATCACCGGCGTAATCCTGACCAAGCTGGACGGCGACACCCGTGGCGGTGCGGCGCTTTCGGTCCGCTATGTGACCGGAAAGCCTATCAAGTTCATCGGAACCGGCGAAAAGCTGGACGCCATCGAGCCTTTCTACCCCGACCGTATGGCTTCCCGGATCCTGGGAATGGGCGACGTCCTTTCGCTGATCGAAAAGGCGGAGCAGGCATACGACGAAAAGAAAGCGCAGGAGCTGGAAAAGAAGATCCGGGAATCCTCCTTTACCCTGGACGATTACCTGGAACAGTTTGCACAGATCCGGAGCATGGGCAATATCGAGCAGCTGCTCGGCATGATGCCCGGCGTAAAGCCCGGTGCGCTGAAGGATGCCAAGATCGACGAAAAGGCGGTCGGCAGAACCGAGGCGATCATCCGCTCCATGACCCGTACCGAGCGGGAAAAGCCCGAGATTCTGAACGCATCCCGGAAAAAGCGGATCGCCGCCGGAAGCGGAACCAGCGTGGAGGAGGTCAACAAGCTGCTCCGGCAGTTTGAACAGACCCAGAAGCTGATGAAGCAGTTTTCCAACCCGAAGCAGTTTTCCCGCTTCGGCAAAAAGAAGATGAAAATTCCGTATTGATAACGGCATTGCCGCAAATCGGATTTTTATAATAAAAAACATTTAATTTTTCGGAGGAAACAAAAAATGGCAGTAAAAATGAGACTGAGAAGAACCGGAGCAAAGAAGGCTCCTACCTATCGTGTGGTTGTGGCTGACGGTCGCTTCCCCAGAGACGGTCGTTTCATCGAGGAAATCGGTTTCTACAACCCCAAGACCGATGAGATCAAGATCGACGCCGAGAAGGCAAAAAGCTGGATCGGAAAGGGTGCACAGCCCACTGATACCGTAAAGGCTCTGCTGAAGAAGTCCGATATCATCGGCTGATTCTGCAACGGGTAACGTCAGATGACAGATTTGAAAGAAACTCTGCGTGGCATTGCAAGTGCAATTGTCGATCATCCCGACGACGTTTCCGTGGAGGAGACGGCAGATGGCAACAGAGTCAATCTGGTGCTTCATGTGGCGGAAGACGACATGGGCATGGTTATCGGCAAGCACGGCAAAATCGCAAAAGCGATCCGCACGGTAATGAGAGCCGCCGCCTCGGCGGACAACCGGGACGTAAACGTCGAGATCCGGTAAAAGAGGAGAGATTCTCTCTGCGGGAAAGTCTTTTTCAAGGCTTTCCCTCTTTTCATTTGATTTTTCAACCGGAGGTGATCCATCATGTGTAAGCCGGCGCAGATCCGCACGCTCGTCGCCGATACCGCAAAGGAAATGACAGCCGCCTGCGACGACTGCCTTTCCGGCTTCCCCGCCGACAGCCTTTTGCGCTTTTCCTTCTCCGAAGCCGAAAGGAAAGCCTGCATCCGGCGCTATTATATCACAGCGGCAAAGCTTACCGATCTGCTTCACCACTGTGACGCTTACGTTGCCGGGTTGTCGCCTGCCCTGGAAGCGGCGGACGCTCCCGGACGTCTTGCGCAGTTTGACGAAATTTATCGCTGGATGGAGCAATACTGGCACTTCCGGGAGCACCTGATTTCCCTGCTCGCCGAAGCGGAACGTGCCGTGCGTTTGCCGCCGGAGGAATTCCGAACCGCCGGAATCCTGAAGCCGGTCAGCGCACTCCGCCAGACGCTTGCGGAATTCGTAAAAGTTCTTTCCGATTCCAAGGATTGTATTTAGTAGATCCACGCCAAATGGCAGAAACTATACCTGAAACGTATGGTTCTGCCGTTTTTTGCGCAGAACGGAAAGGAATTTCCTATGAACAATATTCAGAAATGCGCCATCATCGGATGCGGAAATGTAGGCGCCACCACGGCGTATGCACTTATGAAAAGCAACCTGTTTTCCGAAATGGTGCTGATCGACGTCAACCGTCGCAAAGCCGAGGGAGAGGCGGCGGACCTGAATCACGGTCTGCCCTTCAACTCCCCTATGAATATCTACGCCGGCGATTATCCGGACCTGGAGGACGCCTCTGTCGTCATCATCACCGCAGGCGCCAACCAGCGCCCCGGTCAGACCCGGCGTGACCTGGTGCAGAAAAACACCGATATCTTTCAGTCCATCGTGGAGAACATCACCGCCTGCAATCAGTCCTGTATTCTCCTCGTCGTCACAAACCCGGTGGACATCCTGACTTATGTCACCCAAAAGCTTTCCGGCTTTCCCGCACGCCGTGTGCTCGGCTCGGGCACCGTGCTTGACACCGCCCGCCTGAAATATCTGGTGGGGCGCCACCTGCGGGTGGACTACCGGAACGTGCACTCCTTCATCATCGGCGAGCACGGCGACAGCGAGCTTCCCGTCTGGTCGGGCGCCAACGTCTCCGGCATCGACCTGGACCGCTTCTGCGAAAGCTGTGACACCTGTTGCGACCGGGGAGCACTCGACCGCCTGTTCCAGGAGGTGAAAAACAGCGCCTATCACATCATCGACGCCAAAGGTGCCACCTATTACGCCATTGCGGAATCGGTACTGAAGATCGTGTCGGCAATCGTCCGGGACGAACGCACCGTACTGCCGGTTTCCGCCGCCGTGGACGGTCACTACGGGCTGAACGACATCGTGCTGAGCGTTCCCTGCATCATCGGCGGAAACGGCGTAGAGGAGGTTCTCGACATCCCGCTGAGCGAGGAGGAAAGAGAGCTGTTGTACCGCTCCTCCGACCAGCTTAAGGAGGTCATCCGTGGCATCTCCCTGCCCGCCCTCTATGCCCTGAGCTGACAGAAAAATCCCGGCAAAATTTTCCGATAGGGGTTGACAAATCCGGGAAAGCGTGTTATACTGACCATGCTTTGGAGTACGGCTCCGGAACATCAGATAAAAACGCCGACTCCAAAGATTTTTTTATGTCACGGAGGTACAGAATTATGGATTACGAAAAGCTGCTTGAACTGCTGGACGAAAACAAATTTGTGGAATTCATGAACGCACTGGATTCCATGAATGCGGTGGACGCCGCCGAACTTTTATCTTCCGTTGACGATGCCACTTTACCGAAGATCTTCCGTTTGATGAAGAAGGACACCGCCGCCGAAATTTTTGCCGAGCTTGACCCCGACACGCAGGAAAAAGTCATCCAGACCATGCGGGACACCGAAATTGCCAAATTCATGGACCGTCTGTTCGTGGACGACGCCGTGGATATGCTGGAGGAACTGCCGGCAAACGTGGTCAACCGGATTCTGAAAAACACCACGCCGCAAAAGCGGCAGGAGCTGAACCGGTTTCTGAATTACCCGCCGGACAGTGCGGGCGGTATCATGACCTCGGAATTTCTCAGCATCCACGCCGGCATGACAGTGGCGGACGCCGTGGAAACCATCCGCCACACCGGCGTGAAAAAAGAGACGGTGTACGTGATCTACGTCACCGACCGCTCCCGGGTACTGGTCGGGACGGTGGAACTGAAAGATCTGCTCTTTGCCCGCCCGGACGAGATCATCTCGGATATCATGAACACCGAGGTCATCAGCGTTCCCACCACCGAGGACAAGGAAAGCACCGCCGCCCTCATCTCCCGGTATGACCTGCTGGCACTCCCGGTCGTGGACAGCGAAAAGCGACTGGTGGGAATCGTGACCATCGACGACGCCGTGGACGTCATCACCGAGGAGGCGACCGAGGATATCGAAATCATGGCAGCAATGGCGCCCTCAGACAAGCCCTACCTCAAAACCGGCGTCTTTTCCATCTGGCTCAAGCGGATTCCCTGGCTTCTGCTCCTGATGATCTCCGCCACCTTTACCGGTATCATCATTTCCCATTATGAAAGCGCCCTCGGGCAGGTCGTGATCCTTACCGCCTTTATCCCCATGCTGATGGATACCGGCGGAAACGCCGGCAGTCAGGCGTCGGTCACCATCGTCCGTGGTCTTTCGGTGGGTGAAATTCACATGAAAGATATTTTTCAGGTGCTCTGGAAAGAATTCCGGGTCTCCCTGCTCTGCGGCATTACCCTGTCAGTCGCCGCTTTCGGTAAGGCGATGCTCATCGACCGCACCACGCCGCTGATCGCCCTGGTGGTCTCGATCACCCTTTTTGCCTCGGTGGTCGTGGCAAAGCTTGTGGGCTGTTCGTTGCCGATTCTTGCCAAACGCCTGAAGCTGGACCCCGCCGTGATGGCAAGTCCCTTTATCACGACCATCGTGGACGCCGTTTCGCTGATGATCTATTTCAGCGTGGCAACCCTTTTGTTGCACCTGTAATTTGCGGTACAGCTCCCGGTAAAGCGCCTCGGTTCGCCGGGTCATGGCAACGGCATTCAGCTCGGTCTCAAACCGGCGCCGTGCCTGCTCCGACATCTCCCGGTACTTCTGCGGAGAGGATACAAGCCTGCGGATCGCCTGCGCCAGTGCCTGCGGGTCGCCCGCCGGGTACACATAGCCGTTTTCCCCGTCCCGTACCATATACGGATTTCCGCCGAAATCGCTGACGACGGCGGGGATACCAAGGCTCATTCCCTCGGACAGCGCAAGCGAGGAAGTCTCGGTTCCGACCGAGCAGTTGACCTGGATACGGACGAGATTCATCAGCGGCGCCACGTCTGCCTGAAACCCGGTAAAAACCACCTTTTCCGCCACGCCAAGGGCACAGGAAAGAAGAATCAGACGCTCCCGCATACTTCCCTCCCCAATCAGCAAAAAACGATAATCATACCCGTCTTCCCGTAAAATGCGGGCTGCCTGTAAAAGACATTCGTGACCCTTACACGCCTCAAGCCGTGCGCATATTCCAATCGTCACGCAGTCCTCCGGCAGTCCGTATTTTTTGCGCAACGCCCGACGCTCTGCCTCCGGAATCCTGCGCAAAGGCTCGGAGCCGTTGATAATCACCCGTATCTTTTCGGGGCTTACCCCCATCTGTACCAGATTTTCCGCCGCCGCTCCCGCCACCGCTACGCTGGTCTGCGACAGCATCCGGTCCACTCTGCCGGTAAGCCTGCGTACCAAAGGCTCCCGCCGGATTGCCGGAACCGGAAAAGCGCAATGCCTGGTGTGCACCCGAAGCGGTACCCCGGCAAGCCGTGCGGCAACCCTGCCGCTGAGACATCCGTGGCAATTGACGATGTCCGGGCGCAGACGGCGCAATTCCCGCCATATGGAAAAAACGCCCCGCACCCGAAAGGAAGCGTCGGCACATCCCCTGACCTCCCGCACGGGAACGCCAATGACGGCAAATTCCGGGCAAAGGCGACTTTTTTCGGGCAACAGCACCACGCTTTCAAATTCCCGCCTGTCGGTATGCCGTAACCGATTGACCAGCAGAACCCCCGCCCCGCCAATGTTGGTGTCGCTGATGATCTCCGCAACTTTCATTTTCAAACCTCTTTTCCCGCTTGATGCCGTTATTCTTCCCGAAAAAGGTCGGAAGCATACAGGTAGTGGCAGTAATTTCGTTGGGGCAAAGAGGATAAGATTTTCACGATTTTGCGGCGTGAGGGCGGGGACGGGTTAGTGAATTATAAGAGCC
>ENA-ORMN01002778-ORMN01002778.1-human-gut-metagenome-genome-assembly--contig:-NODE-2778-length-14644-cov-2.491603_pt1 | contig 14644 bp, 26 predicted proteins | sample MGYA00242102_ERZ508993 | MGnify/ENA primary metagenome ERZ508993 (study PRJEB26280, sample SAMEA2338770) | human gut metagenome | biome: human gut; feature: human-associated habitat; material: faeces... | reverse complement strand
TCAACATATGACTGATTGCGATTTAAATATAGTAGGAGACATATCACTAGGTTGGAGTCTATCTACAATCACTTTTTCTGAGGTTGAACATGTGATTGAAGAGAAATATGGACTTTATTGGTAACGTTATGCATTTGATTTGTTTCTTTCCATCACTCAATAATCAATGATTAACAACAGAAGCATCTCTCACCGCCAAAAAGAGAAACAATTATGTCAATTCCATTTTCCTCTCTTGCTTCCATTTGAAGCCCAATTTGCGTCTGGATTGACTATTCCTCTTTGATATAATGGAGAGAAGCTCATTGATGCGAATTGTGAACGTTCTGCGTTACAATAGCCCTTCAAAGAGGCAAATCCGTAGACTAGCTGGAAGACCGAAGTCTCTGAACAAGAAAGCTGCTGTTGTTGAAGCAGTGCCCCCAGAACCCATCAAATACACAACAAAGGAAGAAGCTCCTTTTGCTGTGACTCTTCCAGTCCTTGATAATCTTCTAGGTTACACGAACTACGCTTGGTAAGAATCTTCCTGTTTATTCGGGTAGAGTTTGGGATGGTCATTGAGTTTTTAGAATTCCGAAACAACCGATCAAGGCGACTCACGATCGTGAGGCGAATCGAAGGAGATATTAATGTACTTCTTTTGAGTAGAATCAACTCTAGGAAATGGCCAACGAACTTCAAAAGGTGTGTTCAGGGAGTGAGATTGAAATTCACAATGGTAGTATTCATGTAGAAGGTAATCGCGGAAACGAGGTTCGTAAGTGGCTCCAGGAGATGGGTTGCTAATCGTTTATTTATCTTATTGTGTTTGTTAATCTCTGGTTTCTATCGTTTCCACGATTATTCATTTCTTTGTCATACTTGTCTTTGGAATGGACCTTGGTCTTGCAAATACGAAGAGTCAGTTAATTGCGTATTTGATTGTGTTGACCCCCATTTGTAGTCAATCAGTTATTCAACCGCTCCATGATGAATCTACGGATGCTCAGGACGATATTTATATTGTGATAAATCAATTTTCCGTTTATCCTTAGCTTTTTGCAGTTCCAGACCAGAAGGGTATTGTGGAGTATCTCTTCAAGGAATGTATTAAATCTCTCAAAGGAAAGAGGACTGTGAGGATTATGACCATCGATGAGTACAAAACCCTTGTTTCCAACACAATAACAGAAGTGGAGTTCGAAGATGATGAAGATATTGGTTTCATGGCTTGGGATTTTTTTGATAATCTTGGTCCTTACCGAGATGATACGATTCTTGTGTATTCACACACTCTTGATAGTACCCAGACTTTCTTGAACGAACACTGTGTTGGCTATCAGAATATCGTTTGTTCGACGGATATCCAGACAGCAGGAAAAGGTTTATGCATTTCAATTCAGTGACACTTAGGTAGGAAATCCAATTCCTGGGTGTCACCTGTTGGCTGCTTAATGTTCTCGTACAAGAGTATGCTTCAGAATAGTGAGTATGTTGGGTTGATGCAGTATTTAGAAGCCTTAGTAATGTGTGATGCTTTGCAAGAGATGAATGAAGCATCTAAGATTGATATCAACATCAAATGGCCCAATGATGTGTATGTCAACAAGAAGACAAAAATCTGTGGTATCATGTGTCAGTCAGTCTATACGAATGGAGTATTTGATATCACATCTGGAATTGGCATTAACATTAGTAATCGCAAGCCAACAACCTGTATTGAGCATGAAGTGAAGGAAATAACTGGAGAAACCGTTCATTTATCACGGTCTGAGATATATCCCCATTTCATCTATAGAGCTGAGTTGTTAGGTCGTTACATTCGTATCTGGAATCGATGTTTCCTGCGGTTCAGTAAAGAGGGATTCAAACCATTTATTGAACATTATTATTCGAAGTGGCTTCACACGAATCAAGCTGTCAATGTAGTTAATGACAAGGGAGGATATGACTCTGTAATCATAAAGGGAATCGGAGAGACTGGCTATCTTATTGCTGTGGATGCGAATGGAAACACTTTAGAACTTCTTCCAGATGGAAATACTTTCAATTTCCTGGAAGGATTGATTTCAAAGAAGAAATAACGTCTCTTGTTTGTTCTCTCTTCTGACTCTTTCTCATCAAACACTTCAAATGACAATACTACACACAGAAACACTTTCAAAACTGTTCATCTTATCCCATTCTAATCCTGTCAATATCACTTCTGCAGCCTTCTCATTGTTCCCTAGAAGTTCCAGAACTCTGCCCCATAGCTCCCATGCACTTGTAATACGCTGATCTCGTTGAATTACTCCACGCAACACTTGATCAGCAGCAAGGAGTTGTTTCGTACAAGCATGTTCACGCATTAGTAAGGCATCTAACGTAGAATCATCTTCACTCTCCATCTGAGAGATCTCATTCAACTACCTCTCACAACACTCTTCTTCTCATACGATTTCAATTGCTTCATCAACTAACACACCTGCTTCTAGAATCTCTGTTTCGATCAACTCAGGCATATAGAACTTCGATTCTTTTAGTAATCTTTCTGCTTCTTCTCGCTTCCCTTCAAGAAGAAGAAGTCGTACTCGCTATTCATCACTTCTCTCATTCATCATCACCTCATTCCATACACGAACACGAGTCAACAGATTCCTTTCAGAATCACCTTCAAGTAATTGAAGGATCTTAGAGGATTCATTACTCAACCCCAGAGATGAATATGCACGACAACAGAACAACAAACAATCAACAATCAAAGAAGGAGAGTTCCCTATTCTCACTTCCTCAAACTCTCCCTTATCTTCAACAGATTCACTCTCTCCTGTTGGTCTTACTCTTCGTAATAGAGATTCCTGAGGTCAAGGGACTTCTATTCACTTTCATAAGGATATTATCGCACCTAGTGCCTCATGAGCTTCATAACTGAACATCATCTTACACTCCATCAATCTACATCTCATCCATCCTCTCTTCTATCACCTCAAACCCAAAGAATCTCCAATAGCTTGACGACCTCGTCTCACCAGTTCCATTGAGGAATCATAACCATTCACAGGATAGTTCAATAACACTAACAATTCCCATCCTGGTTCAAAGAAGGGAGTATGACGAAGCAATGATTCCAGAACAGAAATCGCTTCATTCATACATCCCTCTTCACCATAAGCCACAGCCAGATTGTATTCAATGTACTGATTTGGAATTGTGGCATATGAACGAGCTTGTGAGAGATAGTTCACACTCTCACTCTCATTCTCATTCTCTATCATCATTCTTACCAATAGTTCTTTCCGACGAGAGAAGAATGGCGAACTCCGAGCTTCCAACAGATTACACACACCCAACAAATGGAATGCTTGAGAAATCATCATACTTCGAGTCTCCTTCTGAACCACTAATGAAGCAAAACTGATTTCAACTCAATCATACACATCTTACTGACGACAATCATCAACTCGATTCAAATGACTCAGACATACACGAGCTGAGAACAATAGTGCCATTGACATATCCACTTCCTCTGTATTCTCTTCATCACTTCCATACTCTGATACTCAATTCTCTTCCTTCAACCATACCTTCAAGATCTCGAAGACAATTCTGAAGAGCCTGTAAACATAACACATATTGATGATTCTGATAGTTCATATGACTAATCAGATACCACAATAATGCACTATGACCTAGAAACTGAAGTACTCTCTCCAAATACTAATCCTAATTCTTCTATTCTTCACTCACTTCTACTCCTTCCTTCAACAGATTCGCTTCATAATAAGCCTCATATGCCAATTTGCTAATCTCCAACACCTTACTAACACTTCCAATCTCAGACAACTCATCTCGAAGAAGCAACAATAACAATAATGCTTCTTCTACAGCAGTCTCAGGGACTTGACCTTGTTGTTCAGATGAAATCTCTGATGATGAAACTTCCCCTGAATCCATTGAAACTGTTACTGGAGGATAACAAGGAGAATTGTGAAGAACATGAATGAGAAGATCTGTGTATCGCTGAAGTAAATCCAGATAATAAGGAATAGGAAAAGGTGAACAAGGAAAACGACCTGCAGTACTCAGGAACACACGATATGTCTCCACTGCCACAGACACAGAAGAATGAGAGAGAAAGTACTGAGGTAACTGAGTAGACACAATATAAACAATCGATGAATCAAAACGAGGGACTTCTTGAAGTACAGCAAAAGGAGATGACTGTATATCAATCCAGTAATCATATCTACTGTGTTCAATACAAATTTGCTATATTGAGTCAGAATCTCCCACATCTTCAACAATAGTCCCTCACTTCGATCTCTTGACATCTCTTCATTATGCTGACTTGCATCACAACCCAGAGCTAATGCCACACAAATCAACACAGTTTCATATCTATTCTTCATTCTCTTTATCATCATTTACGGAGAGAAGTGTAAGAGTGCTTCATGATCAGAAGACAGATCCAATTTATCAATCACCTTCCAACCTTCTCTCTCAACATTGTATTCTTCTTCCTCTTCTTCTTCAGAATTATCATCTTCTTCTAACTCTTCATCTGGTGTCATAGGAGTGATTTCATCTGTTGACATTATCGCTTGAGCTTGTGCCTTCAGTTTGCTGATGTTCTTCTTCACATTCGTTGTGAAGGATTCTCTAAAAGTCAATTCTAACACATATTATCACTTCATTTCACTAAACAGATTATTGTTCTTTGGATAACGACTACGATTCAATTGAATAATCGTTGCCAAGGCCACTGCATCCTAAGAATCAATCCCATTCCAGGTAATATCAATACAGGGAAATTGGGACAAGCATTTAATGCTAATTCCAAATGTTTCCAAGCACTTCCTTCTTTGCCTCGTTTGCTTATTGAATGATCTGCTTTCACCTGATATCTCATTCATTCAACAACACAATCACACAGTTTCTCCATATGCTACACGTTCTTCTTCACTTTTGTAACGAGAAGTGAACTCTTTCTTTTGTTTCAATAATCGAATATACTGCTTGTGTTGTTTCTTCACATCATCCCATTTCCCATCTTGACGTAGCGAATCAATACAATCCTATTCATTAATCTCTTCTTCTGATAGATATACTTCTAGTGTTTTCATTCGAATTTGAACGAAATCAAGATTGGTTAGAATGGAGGAGTTAGATGACTTGAAAAGAGAATACGAAATGGATATAATAATCGGAATTCATCAAACAACTCCAATTCCTATTCCTCGAAATGCGACAATTGTCTCTTTCTTAGAAATCTAAAAGGGGAGATGGAAATAAAGGAATATCCATTGACTTGCAATCAGATTGGTCGGATTTCGATGAAGAGTGAGAGTTCGGATCTTGTGATTCTACCTGTTCAACTGAAGCCCCGAAAGCCCAACATGCTTGGTTTCTACATATTCAAAGTTACATCGGATTTAAACAAACGATGGATCTATTGTCGAGTTGTTGAGTGGACAGCTGGAGAACGAGATTGTTATATGCCAACGGTATTTGATTCTTAACTATGATGTGATTTCATAGTGGATGATGAATTATCTTCACATTCCTAATAACTGTGAAGCGAAATTCACCTTCGAGAAGTTTTCAATTCCAAAAGTAGTGAATTTGAAATAGTTGGATGATCTACTAGGCAACTTCAGTTGTTCTCCAGCCAACAGAAGAGATCTTTGCTTCTTATTCATTTCTTGTTGAAATGAATGTAGGATATGTTGATGAGATGATTGACATCCAGGTGATTCGTTCTGCTCTTCGTTCGTACACAGTATTAACAAACAACTCTCGAATCCTTTTGACAGTGGATGGACAGAAGTTCCCTGTGATTGTTCGTCTTCTGAACCCTGAAGAGAGATCCAGAATGAATAGTGGTGTGGAGGTGGTGGTGGCAAAGAATATCTATGTAAGTATCTGAAGATGTGTTGATTGTAGCGTCAGCCAGGAGTAGAAGTGGTAGATGAGTCAAAGAGATATGAAGATCTGTGAGTGATGAAGTATTGAATGAGAGTTAGGAATATCACTAGAGAATCAGAGATCACAGATCTGCTGGGTGGATTGTGTAGTCAGTGTTACCGTCCTCGAAATGAGTGTAAGTGTGATGAAGTGAAACCACTTTCAGAAGTGAATCGATCAGGTAAATGTGAGTGATCAGAATGAGAATAGAGACAAAAACACAAGAAGAAGAGAGTCGACAAATTGCTTTGAAAGCATTAGAAGAGCGATATTGTATGAACTGCTTCCAGGTGAAGAATGAATGCAGTTGCTCTGAAGTGGAGTTGAGATTGACTCGTACTGAAGATCCAAAGCCAGTGAAGATTGTAAGAGGAATGGATTGAATGAGAATTAGATGACACTGAGTTCAGAAGAAGAAGTGGAAGAGAGAGATTTGAAAGAAGAAGATTTTGATATTATGGGTAGAAATGAAGAGAGAGAATGAGAGATAGAGATTGTGGAGCGTGAGATGGAGCAAGTGATGGAACAAAAGAAGCAAGAGAAACAACGAAAACTGGAAGAGAGACAGAAGGAATTGGAAGCAGAAGGACATTCAACAGAACAGGCTTGTAGGAGAGAGAAGAGAGTATGAGAATAGATGAAGTAGCAGCTGCAGAGATTGAAGAGGTATCTGAAGATGATGAGGATAAAGTGATACGAGCTGAAGAAGAAGAAGAGAAACAGAATGAAAATGAAGTGGAGAGTGAGAAGTGTTTGGGAGAGAAGATGAAAGGAGATACATTCTATTATTGGCCAATTCTACCTGAAGAGTTATGTAGACGATGGGAAGTGAAGAAGGCAACAATGTGAGAGAGAAGAGAATGAATGATGAATAGGATTCCACCTCCTCCTCCTGATGTAAGTGAGAAGGATGATAAAAGACGATTAGCAAAGAAGAACAGTTTGATTTGGACATTGTTCAAGAGACGAGATTAGTTATTGTATGTGTGTGTTCTTTGATTGTTTGGAACAAAGAATCAAAAGAGGACGAACTGTGATGTGATTATGTGAATGATTGAGAACATCATTATATAGGGCCGAACTACTAGAATACCAATACATCGAAACAGAAGAGAATGTGGAAAAACCAGGATTCACCAAATGAATATCTTCTGAAACATTCTTTGTTACCTGAAGTATTTCAACGTATTTGATGAAGATGAATCCATAAAGATCAATTGTTGAAGATGTGGTAATCCTATTCAATCATCTTTCATCATCTCAATAACCTCCCAATGCCAAACGATTCTTATACTCTTTAGTACTCTTCCTTTTACGACGAATATTGTTAATGTCTCCTTGAATGGAATCCATTCCAAATACCACTTCTTGTAATGATGTCAGTTCTATTCGTCATTATCAATCATTTCAGATACGTTTTAGACTCAGAAGTTTTACTGTGGGGAATGAGTTATTCCCAAAGATGATCGTCTGAAGAGCAGGCAAGTCTATTGATTAGTTCTATTCTCCAGTTCTACTCTTCAAATCACATTTGGATGCCTTCAAGAAGTTATTTGAGTTGGTTTGAAGTCCACCAATCATCAGATGTGTTAATCGGTTTAGTTCTATTCATCAATTCATTCTCTTGTATTCACTCGAAAGGGTGAAACTGGAATAGAGAACGAAGGCATTTGGTGATATCATAAGAGTTGTTAGATTAGGGCAGTTACTACACAAGAAGCAGGTATACTCTTCTTCATCCTCATCTTCATCTTCATCATAGTCATCATAGTCATCATAGTCATCATCTTCATCATCATAATCATCATCTTCATCATCTTCATCATCATAATCATAGTCATCATCTTCATCATAATCATCATCATAATCATCATCTTCATCATAATCATCATCATCATCATAATCATCATCATAATCATCTTCATCATCTTCATCATCTTCATCATAATAATCATCATAGTCATCATCATAGTCATCATCATAGTCATCATCTTCATCATCATCTTCATCATCATAATTATCATCCTCTTCATAGTCTTCATATTCATTCTGTTTAGTACGATCATTCTTCCAATAAGGAGGAGTGAAAGAACCTTCACCAATGACTACACTCTTCAGAACTGGGAGATTGCTCAACTGAAATACTGTCACATTCTCGAAACAATCAGATCCAATACTAATGGTTCGAAGACAAACCAATGATGTAATAGATAACTGAGTTTGATTGAAATCACTCAAACTATTATTGGCAATCATCAGATGTTCCAGAGTACTATTCCATCCATCATATATACTCTCATCAATGAATTCAAGAGGTTCTAATGATTTCAGATTTCGTTGAGACTTCAACAGTTGATATTCTCCACAATCTATTCTCATACTCATTATCAATCCATACTCACTAAATCCAATCGAATATGTTGAAGACTAGGTCGAATCAAATCCCACTCATTCAGTTTCAAATGAGGAGTATCTATTCTTCATTTCATATTCATTCTTCTACTATGAATACTCAATACTCTAAACTTATCAAGAGAAGTACTATTCAAATCACAACCCAAATCAAGAGATGTTAGAGAGTTACAGTCTATTCTTCATTCATTCTTCTATCCTTTACTACTAATACTGAAAGAAGACTCTAAACCCATCCCACAACAACTGTTCTTCTGTAATACAATAGAACTAAGACGAGGATTGGCTACAAATCATTTCTCTTTCTCTATCAATCACCTTCAATCTTCACATTTATCAGATTTGGAAATGAATTCTCAGGATACTCGAACATTTCACATTGAGAAAGAGAGAATGAAGAACAGTTATGGAAACAATCACAGCCAATCTTGAATGACACAAGGTTCAACAAGCGAGATAATTCAATCGTCTTTATATCACTGAAACAAGAAGAATCGATTGTAAGACTAATCAATTGTGGACAGTTCCACACACGAAACTCTCCATATCCACTTCCTTTCTCAGGTATGAAACACTTTGACTTGATTAGAACTGTTCTCAACACAGGCATGTTTGTAAGAATCAGAGAAGAACTCGATTGAAGACAACATGATCCAATTGAAAGCAGTTGAAGCTTGGTACACACAGAGAAGACACTGGGAGCAATTGAAACATACTGACAACTTCCATCTTTCATAATTGCTCTATTCGCATATCTCTTCAACATGAATGATTGATCAGAAGACTCGAGAATCTGATTGAACTCAAACGAAGGAAGATTCATTTTGACTTCATCTAACAGTTCCGTTGTTGTTCCTTGAGTCTTAACCACATTCTGAAGACTCTTTGGACCCAATTTGAGTTTGACAGAATCATTCAGTTGTGAGAACATCACTTCATTGAATACACTACAGTTAGGATTGGTTGAACTCTCAATGATAATCTCTTTGATTCTTGGAAGACCTACATTCAATCACTTGACTATGAATACCTGAAAGACGAAACAAAGAGGAAGTGGATGAAGGACTACAGAATGCATCCAGAATAGTAAGAGAATAAAGTGACTTCATTTCTAATTGACAGAAGAGAAACAGAAATACTATTACAACAGAAGGATTGGAGATTAGGAAAGAAGGATTTTGAGAATGTGAGCTTAGAAATGGAAGGCAATTCTAAGGGATCAACTGACAACAGTTCTTACTCTCCAATGTCAATGATTTAGATCTACCAAATGAAATCGAAGATGAATCAGTTTCCTTCAGATTCAAGGAAGTCAATGCATTCAATTCTATGTCATCATATCTCTGAATTGATACTAGATAGACTCAGTTTATCTCCATTCATAAAGGAACTAGAATGAATAGTAATAGATTTCAGTTGAGGACATGAACTGATAGTACAACAACCTAGACTTCCAGTTTGACAGAATGTATTCTGTCTTAGAATCACTTCTTCTAACATCTTTTGATTCTGAAGGGAGAGATTAGGTGTTAATGCAAAACTACAAGGACCAAAATCGATCTTCTTTAAAGAAGGAAGTTGATAGAACAACAATGTTGGTGTAGCAGATAGATGAAATGTAAAGGATTTGAATATCAACAGTTCAAGCATTGGTAATTGTTGGAGTACTGGATGATCAAAACTGAAGAAACAAAACTCTTCGAATATACACTCTGTAAGAAGAGGAACTGAACTAATAGAACATTGAGCTAATGAGAGCTCTTGATCACTGAAACAGTTAGATCCAATATGCAAAGTGAGACATACTGGGAGGTCATGAATTGTAAACTGAGTGAAGTGAGTGAAACAATGAGAACCAATTGAAAGAGTCTTCAATTGAGGAAGATGATTCAGTTTGAACAATCCACCAGAAGGACATTTTCCTTTGAACGAATCATTACTGATCTCAATTGTATGAAGGAATGGCTTGTTCTCAATAATGAATGAAGTCATATATGAACAGCTTCCAGGACCAATTGTAATCGTTCTTAGATACTCATAAGAGTTCCAAGGAATTGAGTCCAGAAAACTCAACGTTGATGATGATTGGATTGATACAGAGGTATAATATTTAATCGACAGAGACTGTGTGGATTGTGTGAGTGGATATGAAACAGATGGACAGTGTTTCACAAAGAGTTCAGGCAAACCATTATCTGTATCTAAAGTCAGCTCTTTGATATCACAGAATACATAACCAACATTCATTTTCATTCCCTCTACAGTCAATTGAGGCACATCTAGGTCTCATTTTTCATTCTATTCTACTTATTATTCTGACTTGTTCAGTCTTGATGAATGGATGAGCTTCTGGAAGGGAAGATAGAGTTGTAAATGAAGGAAGATCTATCAATAGAATGATATATCAAAAGATACCAGAAATCACAAGAGAACCATTTGCTCTACAGAAACACTTGTCACTAATAACACATTCTCGTAACAGATTATTCGACTGAAGAGTCAAAGAAGCATTAGGAAATGAACTAACTCCAAAAACAATCTTTTGAAGTGAAGGAAGATGATGAAAGGAGAGATTGGATACATATTTGAATGAATACTCACTTGAATCAAGAAGGAGAAACACTTGAAGTCGAGGACAATCTAGAGAATGAGAAGAATGTATCTAACTCACTTATCACATTGATTGAACTGTAATCCTGGAATGAATCACCTCCTATTGTAACAGTGATCAAACGAGGACAATCAATGAGTTGAAACTGTCCATCCTCCTGATTATTTGATTCTCGATGATGATTGAAACAATTGTTACCAATTTGAATGTTCTTCAACACAGGAACAGATTTCACAATAAATGAACTCTGATTCGCCATAGAACAATCATCAAGAATCAAAGATTCTAGTTTCATCAGAATTGATAGATCCCAATCAATCATGAAGTCAAACTCTTGATCATTATGAATATGTATCTGTGAGACTGATACAATGGATTCAGAACTGGTAAGATTGATTACACGAAGAAAAGGTTTCATTCGATTCCATGATGTTAAGAATGGTGAGATTGTGACAGGAGAAACAGATTGTCTCAAATCATAACCAGATTTGATTTCAGGAAATGGACTCTTTGCAAATGCCAAATCAAAATAGGTGCTGGGGATAAAGAGTTGATTCAGGATACTATATTCATTCTTCTGTGAAGAATTACTAAACCAAGAGAGTATAGGATTCATTGGGGCGAAGGAGAATACATTGTAGGTACGAAATCCATATTGAAATGTACCATTCTTACAATGACAAGTACAAAACTGAAGCCCATCTTTATCATATATGACTCCATCTCCATCAGGTTCATCATCACTCCAGAATCCTTCATACTTCACTTTACCATTATGATAATATAATCTTCCATATCCTTGACGTTTTCCATATCTCATTGTTCCATTGTAGTATCTGCTTCCATTCAAGAATTGTGTTCCCTCTCCATGCATCACAAACCAAATAGAACTCAGACTACAATACTGACCAGCATAAGTCACCTCCTTAAACTCATTAAAACAGGTCATTCTATCACCAGTGAATCGTTTCAAGGTATAGAGGAAATGATCCTCCTTCCATAGCTCAACATTTGACAATTGTCCACGTTGATAGTTTATTACAAATCCACTTCTCTTGAGTTCCGAAGATACCATAATCTTTGATAGAAGAACTACAGGATCATATTCAAGGAGAATAGTTCTATCATAATATTGCTCAATTGAATAGTAAAGAGGACTATTGTCTCGAAATACAACTAACTGAGGAGAATCATCGAGAGTCACTCGAATCAGTGCTTTACCATAACGGACACCATCCTTATATTTTCCATCAAATACTTCAGTTCCACAACAATACTCATGGAAATAACCCATTCTTTGTCCTTTTTGCCATCTTCCTTCACATACAAGAGTGTTACATACCCAAACACTGCAAATCCCATCCAGCAACCCATTATCAAAAGAAAGATTAAACACCACACGATTGTCAGTACTCTTTAAAACACAATCACATGAATCTTGTGTCAAATTGAATAAAGGAGTCACATCAATCTTAATAGAATTATCTGCAAAACATAATTCATTCCCATTCGTAAGAAGAGGAATATCTGACGAAGATAGTTTTATCTCTCCCACAGTCTGAAAGATATCTCCATTGAAAACAAGATTCTTCAGTATATCCATCGGAATAACTCATATGGAGTAAGGAGACGAAATGACTGAAAACACGTCATAAATCCTATCGATTTTGGTCCGTAATGAACAATTTGATAGTTATAATACTACTGAACATGTGTATGAAAGAAAGAAGAGAATAGAACAAGATATGATGAAACTAATAATCCACTTTGATCAACGCATTCTTTCGAGCCACTTTGGCTCCTTTCTCTTCATACTCAGCTCGACTCACACAAGCCGAATAGAATTCATTCTATTCATCAATTCATTCTATCAACACAACCTGAGAAGCCACATAACTTCCTCCTAACCAACTTGCAATCTCTCGTTTCTTTGAACCATTCACACACACTTCCATTTGTTTTCCTTGTACTTCAACATTTCCAGCAAGTTTCTCTTTTACTGCTTTTATATTCGCTTCATATCGACTCTTCACCAAGCGATTCAAGTCACGCTGTAAACGTTTATCAAATCCTTTGAACTTGGTTGAACCTCCTGCTACTACAATGTTACTATACAAACCACGACGAGTATCCACAGGACAATGCATGATTGTCTGATCCACTAGATTCGCTAAAGGAGTTGTGTATTCTGGATTCAGGATTTCTGGATTGAAGAACAGTTCAGGAGCCAAGAATTGTTCATACCCCACATCCATTCGCCAACTCTTTCTCTCAGTTCATTTAATCAATTCTACCTGACCTGTCCGACTATTCACTCCACTGTATTCCTTGAAGCGAGAACGATCCTCATCAAATGCCATAAACTCTTTCATCACATTCCCACAACAATAACACAGATTCTCCTTGATGTATCGAACTGTCTCCATCACATCCTCAGAAGGAACAGCTTCACCACGTTCTCGAATACGACGTAGAATGAACTCTGATATATCACGACCACCAAGAGGAAGAGTCTTCACACCAGCACCCAACACATAACCTTCAGACTACTATCAATCTCACACTCAACACCTACCACAGGAATAATCGAGGTACCTCCTTCTCCTGCATCCACTACCACTCCACATACTCCTGAATCCATCTAATCATCATTCATTCATACAACACTCACAGGAGAACTACTCTTACTCGATAACTCATTTGCATATAAACACAAAACTGCTTGAGTTGCAATATAAATACCTGGAGCATTGAATGTCTCAAACATCACTTCAGCTGTGTATTCACGATTCTCCTACTCTTCAGATACACCCTATTTCATTACTGGTGTATTATTGAATGGTTCAGTAATCAAGAAATAGTGATCTTCGGGGTTACAACGCAGTTCTTGGTACAACGAATAATCGAAAAGCTTTTCCATGCTATTCCAATCTTGAATGATTCCATGTTGAATTGGATATGTAGGAATGTAATTACTATGACCAAAGGCTTTCTCACCAACCAAGTAATCAAGGTCTTCGAGACTTTGAAACAATCGATCACTTCGCTTCTAAAAATCATTCCATATCATCATATCCACATTCGAACGATACGCCACAGCAGTCGGAAATATCGATGACGGGATGCTATTCCCTGCGTATCCAATCTTTGTATATCTATACATTATCCAAATCCATGATTCCTATACCCTGTACCACAATCAATAACGACAGCTTGATTCAGATTGCAGTTCATTCTAGAAGGATAATATATTCTCCATAATATGATCTACACTCAAGAGGAGTCTTGAAAGTTCGAAGAAGTGGAGATCTGTCAAACGACGCCTTGCATGACCAGTGATCCATGAATAATATAACCATTTCAATCAAACAAACAAAGTGATTCCAATATGATGCCATTTGCTCAACCGTGATGCTGTTCATTTTTCTCGACAAGACTCTTTAAATAGAATTCTACGTAAAAGAAAGAAAACATAGCTTACCTCCTGCACGATAACTACTCCGAATCATTGGTCCGCTAGCAACATATTTAAAACCCATATTCTCTCCATACTCCTTCCATTCATCAAACTCTTTAGGTTCGACATATCGCTTCACGGGAAGATGGTTCTTAGTTGGTCTGAGATACTGACCAAACGTTACGATATCGATTCCACTGTTACGAATATCCTTCAGACACTGAATGATCTATCTA
>ENA-ORMN01002776-ORMN01002776.1-human-gut-metagenome-genome-assembly--contig:-NODE-2776-length-14649-cov-4.306085_pt1 | contig 14649 bp, 18 predicted proteins | sample MGYA00242102_ERZ508993 | MGnify/ENA primary metagenome ERZ508993 (study PRJEB26280, sample SAMEA2338770) | human gut metagenome | biome: human gut; feature: human-associated habitat; material: faeces... | reverse complement strand
GAAGGGAAACTCTCACTATCACAACAACGTGTGCCCGTTGATAATCAGTCCAAACGTCATGTGCAGACTGTCCGCCGCTTTCCGGCAAAGGATCATCCGGTTCATAAAGATCTCAAAGTAATCCATTACCGAGCTGTACGTGTTTTCAATCGTCAGCGTCAGACAGATACGGGACCGGTCGTCGCTGATTTCAAGCTCGGAGTCCACCACCGAATAGTTCACCCGGTCGTGGATATCAAAGGTGGAAATATCCCGGTTCCGCACACGGCTCCGGCGCACGTCCGACTTGTCCGCAAGAATCAGCGCCGCCGCCACCGGGTTCACCGGCACACCGGTTCCCTCGTCGTGGTTTCCGATCGCCGTTACAATGGTGGCAATGTCCTGCGCCGGCATCCCCAGCTTGTCCAGAAGCCGGAACGCCATAATGGCGCCGCTCTGGGAATGGTCCACCCGGTTGACAAGATTTCCGATGTCGTGCATATAAGCGGCGATCTTGGCAAGCTCCACCGTATGCTCCGGATAGTCAAGCGTTTTCAGAATGTATTCGGTGTTGGCAGCAACCTTTCCCACATGGGCAAAGCTGTGCTCGGTGTAGCCAAGCGCTATCAGCGACTCGTCGGCACGCTGGATATATTCCCGGATGTCCCGGTTCTTCTTCAGTTCCTCGTAGGTAAGCATCTGTAATCTCCCAAAATATTATTCTTCCGCAGGATCCTCAGCCCCGTCACGTTCTCTTTCGTCACCGGCAAGAGAACGCTCCTCACGGTTCAGGCGGAACAACAGCGCCAGGACGTAAACCGCCACCGGCACCGAAACGCAGACCGTCAGGATCACCGTCGGCACCGTCCATATCGTTCCGCTCCCGCACTCCGGCACCACGCCGCCCGCAAAATTGTACAGGGCATGGAGAATCACACAGTACCAGATATTGTGCGTTTTCAGAAGCATGACCGAGCACATTCCCCCGATCAGAAACGAATAGCCCACCTGGAGCAGAACACTCCCCACCGAAGCCCCCGTAAACAGGTTGACCAGGTGGATTGCCCCAAACACGGCGGACGACAGGACCACCGACAGAAACACGTTGAACGCATTCTTTTTCCGCCGGCTGTAAATCATGGTGAACACGCACCCCCGAAACGCCGTTTCCTCAAAGAATCCCACGCTCAGGCACACCAGCGCATACCGCAGGATCTCACCCGCTCCGGCGTGTATCGCCGCATCTCCCATGGCAACCGACAAAAAAGGAAAATTATCGACGGCAATCAGAAAGCACGGCAAAACGGCAAGAAGCGCCCCCCAGCGATGCCCGGAAAATTTCAACAGGTCGGAAAAAGAGCAATAGATCATCAGGCACACGCAGACCGCACCGCCGACAAGCCGCACGGAAACCGTATAGACCGACTCTCCCATAGGAAGTGCGGCAATGAGCCTGTCCCGGAAAAGCTCCATCGCAAGCATCAGCAGAAAGCCTGCCACAATGGCGATCAGCAGTCCCCTGTCCCGTGCCTTAAGCTTTTTCTTCATGCACAGCCTCCGCTTTCTTTTTCAGGTGGCGCATCTCAAGATAAAGTGCCCCCGCTCCCGCCACCATCAGCAGGGCGATCAGTTGGGAGGGTGTCAGGAAAGACACCAGCGTCGTTCCCCGGTAGTCGTCCCGGGCGTATTCAATGAGAAAGCGCCACACGCCGTACAGCGCCATGTAAAGACAAAGATTGTAACTCTTTTTACGGGAAAGACGATACAGAAAGAACAGGAACAGCGCAAGCAGGAACAGCGCTTCATACAACTGGGTCGGAATGACTTTTCGTCCGATCGCCACCATGTAAATCCCGTACCACCGGTCGGTCTGCGCACCGTGACAGCATCCCGCCATCAGACAGCCGATCCGTCCGATAGAGTGAGCAATGGCAATGGAGGCGGCGGCAATATCGCTGACCGTGAAAAAATCCCGGAGGTGCTCCCCGCTCTGCCGGAAAAGGAAATGTCCCCCCACGAAATAAACCAGCAGAAAGCAGGCGGCGCCGCCGATCAGTCCCCCGTAAAAGGTCGCCCCGGTTGCGGCGTCGATCCGGAATTCCCCGTACTTTCCGATATTATAGAGCGCCTGAAAAAACACGGCGAAGAAATACCCCACCGCAATGGAAACGGCACCGTCGATCACGCAAAGATTCTGAAGTCCGGCGGAAAGCCCTGCACGGTCGGCACAAAGCCGGAAGGTCACGATCGCCGCCACAATAGCGGCGCAAAGGAGGAGTGTGTACAGGTCAATGCCGGGAAAAATGTCATAAGGATACAAATCAAATCTCCTTTCCGGATTTCGGAAAAGCCGCCGGAGGAAAACTTCGGCGGCTTTTTACACAAATTTTCAAGCCTTTCTGATCTTTGCGCCAAAGGGTGCGATAGACAGCACCGAAAACTTGAACGCCTGGAGTCCGACCGGAATTCCGATGATCGTAATACAGCAGATCAGGCAGGACACCAGATTGGCACAGAACATCTCCCAGCCCACAAGCACGAGCCAGATCACGTTGGCAACCGGATGTTCGCCAAAATTCAGCTCCACTTTTTTGCCAAACGGCGTCAGCCACAGGCGGGCGAATTTGAACAGCTGAACGCCGAACGGAATCCCCACGACCGTGATACAGCAAAGCAGTCCCACGATGCAGTACGCCAGGGCGCAAAGCAACCCGCCGCAGATCAGCCAGATGATATTTCCCAGAAACCGCAAAACTTTCATAGCATTTCCTTTCAAAAAAGCACTTCGGGCTTTTTATTTTTTCTTTTTCAGGCACCGACCAAGCCACCGGAACACCCGCTGAACAAACCGGATAGCACGCCGAACCGGCATTTTCATCCAGAATATGCGGTACATCCGTTGAGAAAAAGAGCGCTCGGACAGCTCGTCGTCTCCCTTGTAAATCCGGTCCACGCAGGCGATCAGCTGGGACGGCCCGATCCCCGGTTCCAGCGCCGTCTGATTGTCCCCGCACATGGTAAAGGTCCCGTCCTTGCCGATCTTCATGATCCGGTGGAGGACGAACTGACCGTTTTTCCGACGGTAAAAGGCAATGTCATACCGCCGGACCGACGACGTCGGCACCCGCTTCAGCACGACCGAATCCCTGCCCTGCACGATGAGCGGCAACATACTGGTGCCCTTGGGGTACAGCCGGAATTCTCCGCCGCCCGCCAGGATCTCTTCGATCACGTCAATGGCATCCGCCAGATAAAACTCGTTGTCATTCAAGGATATTTGCCTCCCGCAGGTTGGCAACAAAGGTATCGTAGTCCCGCTCCACCGTTTCCCGGTCGATCTCGTACTCGGCAAGGATTTTTTCCACCGTGGTCTCCCGCTCCTCGCCCGCAGACAGCGAATCCCAGATCACCCGCCCCGTTTCGTTGAGCTTGATGATCCCGTTGAAAATTTTACTGGCGTCGCCCAAAGCAACCACCACACTCTGCCCGGCGATTTCCCGGACCACAAAACCTTTTCTGATCTTCATTCCTTTTTCCCGCTTTCTGATATATTTTCCCGGTTCATACCGGAATAGGCAACCTCCGCCGCTTCTTCCGAGATATTGCATCCCAGAACGTAGACCGGCACCTCACGCAGGGTGCGATCCAGCAGAGGAAACAGGGCGTCCACCGTCTGCAGATCTCCCGGCGTCAGAATCTGCTGAAAGATCCGCATGACCGCATCCTCCGGTTCGATCCGCCGGATGGAATTTTCTTTGGCACGCTCCAGAAAACAGATCGCCCGCAGAGGCACCGACGTGTTTTCCTCATACCCCTCCTTGCCGCACCACGGGGTCCCGTAGGCGTAAAGGCGGTCGTTTACAAAGCGAAGGATCGGTTTGTCGCCGTTTACAATATGCACGGCGTCGCCGAAGCGCTTCTGCCACAGCGAAACGTGCGTGGATTTTCCGGTTCCGCTTTTTGCGGCAAAGGCATAGCCCTCGCCCTCGTATTCAATCACGGCGCTGTGAAACAGATAAGAATCAAATTTATAGGGCAATTGCCGGCAGATCATCCGGTAAACGCAGATCCCCTCGGCATAGCCCGGCGTGGACGGTACCTCCGCCTGCGCCATTTCCGCCCGGATATCCTCTTCCGGGACCGATATTTCAAGGTCTGCCGCTCCGTCCGGCACGATATAGTTTCTGCAAAGCCGCTCCACATACCCGAACCGGTTGTGGATCTTCACGGTAATGTCCGCAATCCTGATGGTAAACATAGCATCCCTCCGTATCTTTTTTTATTGTACCATATTTCCCTTCAAATTGCAAGTACAAAAAACGATCCCGTGCAAAATAATTTTACACGGGATCGCAATAGAATCCGGAACTCAGAAGCGCTGAATGTTTTCCTGCACGTACCGCATCATTTTCTGCTGCAGGTACTGCCGGTTGCTTACCAGATAGTCTCTGACCACTTTGATGTTGACAGGCTGTGCCGCCTTAAGCTGACGAAGGTTCTTCGCCATTTCCATGTCGTTGTTCATCTCAAGACCGTTGCACAGAAATTCCACCGTTTCGGAAGAGGCCAGCTCAAAGCAACGCCAGCCGTTGTCCACGTCGTGCTCTGCCAGATCGAACAGAAGCTTGTAGGCAACCAGGGGCTTGAACTCATCGCCCATTTCCAGGTAGGGGTTGTCCAGCACCCGCTCCGACCAGATCTTTCCCTCAGAAGGGGCGTAGCCGGCAAGGTAACGGTTCATTCTTCCGTTGACCGTCTGGAAAGACAGCTTCTGAACCGAAATGTTCCGCTTTGCCTGGCTGTCATACAAAAAGTAGTTGGGGGTCGTGTTGCCGCCTGCCAGAATGAACAGGTAGGCGATCTCGCCCGCAAGGACAAGGCAGATCACAGCCGCAAGGACCATGCACACCTTTACTGCGGTATATGTAATATCGGCGGCAAGTGCGACCACAAGAAGAACGACACCCGCCACGGCAAAAAATCCGCTTACAATTCCCAGCACCATCTTTAAACGATTCTGACTCATTTTTTCACCTCTAAGACAATCTGTCCGGCATATTTCCGGACGCAGGTTCCGGCAAACATCGCCGCTGTTTTTACGTTTCTTTCATTATACCACATAAAATTTTACTTGTCAATGTATTTTTATGAAAAAAGACGCCGCCGAAAGCTTTTTGCTTTCGACGGCATCCGCAAGCTTTCGCTTCTGCGAAGGTCCGGAATTATTTGTTTTCTTCCTTCTGCTCTTCCACTGCTTCGCTCTTTTCCTCTGCAACGGCGGCTTCCTTCTTTTCTTCAACCTTGTTGAGCGTTTTCTTTGCAAAGTCTTTTCCGCCCACACCGAATGCGATGGCAAACGCAGCGGCGAATGCGCACATTACGATGATGAATGCGGAGTTGACAATGGTGGTTGCAAAGTCAAGCTGGCTGAGGATCATAAAGCCTGCCAGCACAAAGACGGCTGCTTTTGCAAGCTTGGCAACGCCCTTTGCCTTCGGCATATTCTTGACGATGAAGCTCTCCAGCATACCGGCGCCGAAGAATGCGATCAGAGCGATTACAAGCGCCTTGATGAGGAGCGGCAGGTAGCCGATGACAGCCGTGGTGATGTTGGTCAGAACGGCAAGTCCCAGTACGTCCACACCCTGTGCGACGATAAAGAGAATGATAACCGCCTTTACGATATTCACAACCACGTTGGTGGCGGAAACCTTGGAATCGGTCATCTGCGGGATCAGCTTCTGAACCATCGTGTCAAATCCGACGCCACGCAACAGGTTGCCGATCAGCGTGCACACGATGTTTGCAATCAGCAGACCGCAGGCGATGATGACAGCCGCAAGCAGGATCTTCGGAATAGCGCCGAATACCGAGTTGATGATCGAGAGAGCCGGAGCGGAGATCGCTTCGATACCCAGAATGGTAAGACCCTGTACCACAGCGATCAGAACGACCAGTGCGTACACGATCTTGCCGATGATATCGGAGATCTTGACGGTGCTCTCGCCCTTACCGATCTTGGTGACCAGATTGTCAATCTTGGTCTTAGCCAGCAGAACGGCAAGTACCTGCGAAAGAATTTTGCCGAGGAAGATACCTACGAACAGAATGATCGCAGTGGCAATGATGTTGGGGATGTAATTGATGAACGTGGAAGCAAACTGGGTGATCGGTGCCGAAACGCCCTCCAGTCCCAGCGCATTGATAGCGGCGGGCAGGAAAAGCAGGAATACGATGAGGTATACAAGCTTTCCGACAAAGGCAACCGAAGTTCCCACTTCTCCGCTGTTGACGCCCCATTTATCAAGCTTTGCATCCAGCTTCAGCAGTTTGATCAGCTTGGTTACCAGAACCTTTGCCAGCCATGCTGCAAGGAAAGCAATCAAAAGATAAATGATGGTCTTTACCAACGGAATGGACCAGATCTGGTCAATGACATCTTTTACTTTTTCCATTTTCTTCTCCTTTTTAGGATTAAAATAAATTTGCAAGGCTATTATAGCAGACTATTCCCGCTTTGTCAACCTTTTTCGACAAGACTTGTGTGAACGGACATTTAATTTTTCTTGAATACGATTCCGTTTTCGTAGCTCATCGACTCGATCTGCGCCAGCGATTCCACCCGGATTCCCTTGGCACGGATCAGCTCGCCGCCGCCCTGATAGGACTTCTCAATCACGATGCCGACGCCGGCGATCTCAGCGCCCGCCTGGCGGCAGATATCGGTCAGCGCATTCAGCGCACTTCCCTTTGCCAGAAAGTCGTCGATGATCAGCACACGGTCCCCTGCGCCGAGGTACTCGCCCGAAACGATAACGTCATAGGTCTTTCCCTTGGTATAGGACTCCACCTTGGATGTATAAATATTGCCTTTCAGATATTTGGCGTTGGACTTTTTGGCAAACACCACCGGAAGCGTGGGATGAAAATGCAGTGCCGTCACGCAGGCAACGCCGATCCCCGACGCCTCGATCGTAAGGAGCTTATTGACGCCGCAATCCCGGAACAGGCGGGCAAATTCCTCGCCGATCTCGTTCATGAACGAAACGTCGATCCGGTGGTTCAGAAAACCGTCCACCTTGAGCACGTCGCCCTCGCATACCTTGCCTTCTTTTAAAATCTTTTCTTCCAGAGCTTTCATTTTTTATTCCTTTCCTTGTACCGTCGCTCAGAGGACGACGCAATTCATATCTGCAAATTCCCGCCGTATGTCATCAAATTTATCCCTATTATACTATATTCCGCCAGAAAATACAAGAGCGGCGGCGAAAAAAGTCGGATTTTTCCCGGAAAAGCAAAAAAAACCGACCGCCGGGATAAGCCGGCAGCCGGATTTTGCGATATTTTACCGGACCGAAAAACGGTACTCGGTGGTATAGTCGTAGACGTCACCCGGTTTGAGAACGCAGTCGGTAAAGCCCGGATGGTTCATGCTGTCGGGCATATGCTGGGTCTCCAGGCAAAGCAGGGTCTGCGGCGTCTGCGGATAACCGCCCTTGAACGGGAACTTCCGGTTCTTCAGGAAGTTGCCGGAGTAAAGCTGTACGCAGGGCTGGTTGGTGTACAACGTCATCACCCGTCCGCTCTCCGGGTCGTAAAGCTCGCCACGCTTCACCGGGACTTCGGTCTCGCCGCCGGTAAAGTTCAGGCAGTGGTCGTAGCCGCCTGCCAGACGCAGGTCGGTATTGTCCGCACCGATGTCCTGTCCGACCGGCTTGCCGGCACGGAAGTCAAACGGCGTTCCCTCCACGCTCCGGATCTCTCCGGTCGGGATCAGCTTATCGTCGGTCGGCAGATAGCTGTCGGCGTCCAGCGTCAGCTCAAGCGGATAAATACTGCCCGAGGCGTAGCCACGGATATTGAAATAGGTGTGGTTGGTCAGGTTGAGAACCGTCGTGCGGTCGGTGGTCGCCTGATAGTGGAGCGACAGTCCGTTCTGTGCGTTCAGGCGATAGGTAACCGTCAGCGAAAGATTGCCGGGGTATCCCTCCTCCCCGTCGGGAGAAAGAATATGCAGATGCAGTTCCGGCTCCTCGCCGTCCTGCTCGGTCACGTCCCAGAGCTTGGCGTTGAAGCCGTACTCGCCGCCGTGCAGATGATTTTCCCCGTCGTTGAGGAAAAGCTTGTATTCCTTGCCCTCCAGCGTGAATTTTCCGTGTGCAATCCGGTTGCCCCAGCGACCGATAAGGGCGCCCTGGTAGCCGTCGGCGTAGAGATAGGATTCCAGACAGTCATAGCCGCCCACGACGTCGGTAAAGCAACCGTGCCGGTCGGGAACCGAAATTTTAGCAATAGCGCCGCCGTAATTCAGAATGGAGACTTCCATGCCGTTGCGGTTGCGCATGGTATAGGAATATACCTCTTTTCCGTCCGGCATTACGCCGAAAAGCTTCTTTTCAATACTCATTTTACACCTCCGTCGTCATATCCGTTGGGATTTTTGATCTGCCAGTTGTAGGAATCCCGGCACATATCTTCAATGTTGTATTCTGCCTTCCAGCCGAGGATCTTTGCCGCCTTTTCGGGGTTGGCGTAGCACTCGTCGATGTCACCCGGGCGTCTTGCGGTGATCTTGTAATTGATGTGAGCGCCAGTTGCCTTTTCGTAGGCGTGCACGATATCCAGCACCGAATAGCCGATACCGGTGCCGATGTTGAAGTATTCCACACCGTTCACCTTTTCCGCACGCTCCACCGCCTTGAGGTGCGCACGTGCCAGATCCACCACGTGGATATAGTCCCGCACGCCGGTACCGTCATGGGTCTTGTAATCGTCGCCGAAGATCGACAGGCACTCTCTTCTGCCGGAGGCGACCTGCGTGATGTAAGGAAGCAGATTGTTGGGGATTCCCTGCGGGTCCTCGCCGATCAGTCCGCTCTTATGCGCACCGATCGGGTTGAAATACCGGAGAATCGACACGCTCCACTCCGGATCCGCCGTGTACATATCTTTCAGGATCCGCTCGATCATCAGCTTGGTCTCGCCGTAAGGGTTGGTCGTAGACAGCGGGAAATCCTCGGTGATCGGAACGCTTGCGGGCTTGCCGTAAACGGTTGCAGAGGAGCTGAACACGATTCTCTTTGCGCCGTATTTCTGCATGATCCGGCACAGATTCAACGTACCGGTCAGGTTGTTGTGATAGTACAGAAGCGGCTTTTCGCAGGATTCGCCCACCGCTTTCAGTCCCGCAAAATGAATGCAGGCGTCGATCTTGTTCTCCCGGAACACCCGCTCCAGAGCGTCGTAATCCAGCAGATCGACCTCGTAGAATCTGAAGTCCTTGCCGGTGATCTTTCTGACCCGCTCCAAAGCCTCCGGCTTGCTGTTGACAAAGTTGTCCACCACCACAAGCTCCCGACCGGCGTTCAGAAATTCCACCATCGTGTGCGAGCCGATATAGCCGGCTCCGCCTGTAATCAGAATTGCCATTTTGATTTCCTCACTTTTCTATGTATGTATTTTTTGCAATCATCTAATCATCTGGTAAGTTTTCCGGGATACCGTCCCTGTCCCCGCAGGGCACGGATGCTCGCCGTCACCGAATCCTTATCCGCAAGGTAGGTCACGCCGTACCATGCATCCTCGGAGCGGTACACCTTTACGTCGCATCTGCCGCTCTCCATCAGCTCGCAGACCGCAAAAGGAAGATAATATTCCCCCTTGACGAGGTCGGTCCCGGGCGCCTCCAGAAAGCGCCGGAAGCCCTCCGCAACCTTGTCGAAAATATCCGGCGTAAAGCCCCAGCAGTTCATGGAAGCCGTAGCGTCCAGTGACACCGGAACGCTCTTTTCGCCGTCGGCAAAAACCGCCGTGTCCTCCACCCTGCGGATTCCGGTGCGCTCGACCACCTCGGTCAGGTATCCGTCGTCGTTCACCCGGCAGATGCCCCGTGACACCGTTCCGTTTTCGGTCAGGGTATTTCCAAGGCGATAGCCCACCATGCAGTAGTGCGCCATGCCGTCGTCTTTTTTCTCCGCATCGGCAAAGTGCGTATACAGCAACCGGTAAGCGCCGTTTCCGTAAAAGTCGTCGGCGTTGATCACCGCAAACGGCTCGTGCACGGCAGAGCGTGCCGCCAGAAGCGCATGGGCGGTTCCCCACGGCTTGACCCGTCCCGCCGGCACCGAAAAGCCCTCGGGAAGGTCGTCCGGTTTCTGGAATACGTATTCCACCTGCACCCGGTCCTCAAAGCGATGACCGATGGTATCACGGAATACCGAAAGATTTTCTTCCTTGATGACAAAAACGATTTTGTCAAAGTGATTGACCAGGGCGTCATAGACTGAAAAATCGATGATAAATTCCCCGTTTTCGGTGATCGGGTCGATCTGCTTCAGCCCGCCGTAACGGGATCCCATTCCAGCCGCCAGAATCACAAGTGTCATATTTCGTTCCTCTTTATTTCCGCTTTATTTTTTGTTCGTTCACATTTTTTAATTATACTATAAAACCGCTCGGTTTGGAATATCTTTTTCTTTTTTTAACATTTTATTTACAACTTTTCTATCAAAACTCTTGACAAAATGGGGGGAATTTGATATAATTATGTCCCATATGAGACAATCCGCCGGAGGTGTACGTCAGATCATGTCGATTTTCAGAATTTATCCCGTTCTTGCCCGGCACTGCATTTTTCAAAACGCCGACCGAAAGCTTGTCGAACAGTATTTCACGGAGGACACTCTGCACCGCCGCTGTTTTGAGGCGAGGGAGGCGATCTATCTTCCCGGTGAAAAGCACCGCTCGGTCGGGCTTATTCTCTCCGGCACCGCCGAGGTCCATTCGGACAACGGTATTGAAAAATCGCTTGTAAAAACCATCCCGGCGGGCGAAATGTTCGGTTTTGCCAATCTTTATACCGACGACGTTCCCTTTCCCAGCGTAATCCGTGCGAAGGAGCGATGCGAGGTCCTGTTTCTGTCGGGCGACGCTTTCCGGCAGTTCATCGAGCACGACCCGGCGGCGCTCTCCTGCTATCTGGAATTTCTCTGCGGAAAGATCGTTTACCTCAACCGCAAGATCGCTGCTCTGACCGCCGGAAACGCCGAAAAGAAGCTGGCGTTTCTGATCCTCGAAAACGAGGTGAACGGCGTGTTTGAGCCGACCTGCTCCATGACCTCTCTTGCCGAAACGCTGGGACTTGGCAGAGCCTCGCTCTACCGGGCGCTCGACAGTCTGGAGGCAATGGGAATGCTCCGGCGTGAAGGCAAGCGGCTTTGCATCACCGACCGGGACGCCCTGAGCACTTTTTCGGGCAACTCCCGCACCGGAAGCCAAGCGCTTTAATCTTCTGTCAGTATTTACTTTTATAATATTGAAAAAAATTCCCGAAAGGACAAAAACCATGAAAAAAACTCTCACCCGTATTCTCACCCTGACGCTTGCCGTCCTCCTTGCGCTTTCGCTCTTCGCCTGCGCAAAGACCGACGACAAGGGAGACGCCACCAACGACGTCTCCACCACAAACGCTCCCGACAACACTGCCGCTCCGGCACCCGAAGCAGAGCCGGATTCCAACCTGGAGATCAAGGTCTACGCCCTGAACGGCACCACCGCACTCGGCATGGCACAGCTGATGTCCCGTCAGAAAGCGGGCACGACCGGCATGAACTACAACATTTCCACCCACGCTGCCGCCGATGCGATCACCGGCGCCATTATAAGCGGTGAGTGCGCCATTGCCGCCCTGCCCACAAACGTTGCCGTAAAGCTTTATCACAAATCCAGCGGCAAGTTGCAACTGCTCGCCCTGAACACGCTGGGCGTCCTTTATCTGCTCACCCCTGACGGCGAAAACATCACCTCGCTGGACCAGCTGAGCGGCAAAACCATTTATCTCCCCGGCGCCGGCTCCAACCCTGAATACATCACCTCCGCCCTGCTCTCCTCCGCCGGTGTAAACGCTAACCTTGACACCACCTCTTTCCCCTCCCCCGACGCACTGGTTGCGGCAGTCGCCGCCGGACAGGCGCAGTACGCCGTACTGCCCGAGCCGAAGGTCTCCGCCGCTACGGCACAGAATTCCAGCATCAAGGTCGCCCTTGACCTGACGGCGGAATGGGAAAAGCTCAACGGCGAAGGAACGCTGGTACAGGGTTGCCTCGTGGTCAACACCGCCTTTGCCAAGGCGCATCCGACAGAGATTGCCAGATTCCTGAGCGATTACGAGCAGTCGGTCAACTTCATCAGGGAAGGCTCGGACGAAGCGATCTCCATGATCGTGGACGCAAAGATCATTCCGGCGGCGCCGATCGCCAAAAAGGCACTGCCCAAGTGCAACATCTGCTTTATCGCCGGTGCGGACATGAAGCCGCTGATGAACACTTTCTGCGAAAAGATCTTTGCCGCTGACAACTCCTCCATTGGAAAAATGCCCGACGACGGCTTCTACTACGTCGGATGAAAAAATGGTCGTTACGGGCGCTGAAAACGCTTGCGGTCGCATTTTTCTGGGTAGGGGTCTGGTATCTGATCTCCCGCAAGGTAGGGATCGAGTTCCTTTTCCCCTCCCCAAAAGATACCCTGGCAAGCCTGCTTAAGCTTGCCGGGGGAAAGGAATTCTGGCTCAGCACTGCAGCCTCGCTTTTACGGGTGCTGACCGGAATTCTGATGGCGTGGCTGTGCGGGATTCTGATCGGTGTGGCGATCTCCCGCTCCCGGCTCGCCGATGCGCTTCTCTCTCCCGTGCTGACGGTTATCAAGGCAACTCCCGTTGCCTCTTTTATCGTTCTTGCCCTGCTCTGGATCGAGCGGGACCGCCTGCCGGTGTTCATCACCCTGCTGATGGTTCTTCCCATCGTATGCTCCAACGTAGCGCAGGGCATCCGATCGGTGGACGTAAGTCTTGCCGAGGTTGCCAAGGTTTTTCACTTTTCCCGCACCGAGACTCTGCGCCGGCTGTATCTTCCGTCGGTCGCCCCCTATTTCATGGCGGCGTGCAGGTCCTCGCTGGGCATGGCATGGAAAGCCGGCATTGCGGCGGAGGTGCTTTCCACCCCGCAACTCGGCATCGGAACCGAGCTGTATTTTTCCAAAACCTATCTGGAGACCTCCGACCTGTTTGCGTGGACGCTTGTGGTGATCCTGCTCAGCATGATGATCGAAAAGCTTCTCGTATGGGGGCTGGAGTGCCTCGGCAGAAAACTCCGGGCTTTTCCGGTGGGAGGTCACGATGCTTGCAATTGAAGACCTGAGCTTCCGCTACGGCAAGGAGACCGTACTGGAGGGGCTTTCCTTCGTTTTCCCCGAGGAAAGCATTACCGGGCTTACCGGCGCTTCCGGCGTGGGAAAAACCACCCTGCTCCACCTTTTGTGCGGTCTGAAAAAGCCGTCGGGCGGCAGGGTGAACAACACCCTCAAAACCGCCGTGATCTTTCAGGAGCCACGTCTGTTTCCGTGGCTCACCGCCTATGAAAACGTCCTTGCCGTCTGCCACGACAAAGAAAAAGCGGAGCGTGCGCTTTCCCTGCTTTTTCCGGATGAAACGGTTGTCGGGAAATATCCCGACGAGCTTTCCGGCGGCATGAAGCAAAGGGTGTCCATCGCCCGTGCGCTGGCATACGAGCCGGAGCTTCTGATTCTGGACGAGCCGTTCAAAGGACTGGACGCCGAAACGAAACAGCGGACGATCCACACCGTTTTTCATAGCCGTCCGGGCACAACTTTTCTTCTGGTCTCCCACGAAGCGGAGGACCTTGCGCTCTGCGACAGCGTACTGCGGCTTTCCGGAAAACCTGCCGATCGGCTGGAACTGGAAAAAAGATGAAAGAGCGCTTTTGAATAACTCTCCCCGATATCCGTCAATACTCCTGATATGAAACGGCAAATGCCGCAATCCATGTCGGGAGTATTTTTATGTACTACAACAAAGTTGAAATCTGCGGCGTCAACACCTCCAGGCTCAAGGTGCTGAGCGACGAAGAAAAACGTGACCTCCTCGTCAAGACAAAAGCGGGCGATATGCAGGCACGACAGGCTCTGATCTACGGAAACCTGCGGCTGGTACTGAGCATTATTCAGCGCTTTACCAACCGCAAGGAAAATATGGACGACCTCTTTCAGGTCGGCTGTATCGGGCTTGTCAAGGCAGTGGACAATTTCAACATTGATCTGGATGTAAAATTTTCAACCTACGCCGTTCCCATGATTATCGGCGAGATCCGACGGTATCTGCGGGACAACAACGCAATCCGCATCAGCCGCTCGGTGCGGGATCTTGCCTACCGTGCGCTCCAGGCACGTGAAGAGCTGATACGGGAAAAAGAGTGCGACCCGAGCATCGAGGAAATTGCCGCACGGGTTGGCGAGAAAAAGGAGGCGGTGGTCCACGCCATGGAGGCGATCATCGAGCCGATATCGCTTTACGAGCCGGTTTACAGCGAAAACGGCGATTCTATCTACGTCATGGATCAACTTAGCGATTCCAACAGCTCCGAGGAGCTTTGGCTGGAAAATATCGCCCTCCGGGATGCTATGAAAACCCTGACCGAACGGGAACGCACCATTATTCAGCTCCGCTATTACAAAAACAAAACCCAGATGGAGATCGCCGACGAGATCGGAATCTCTCAGGCTCAGGTGTCACGCCTGGAAAAAGGCGCTCTGGAGCATATGAGAAAGCAGTTTTGAGGTGGGGGTAGCGGGGGAAACTTTTCTGGAGAAAAGTTTCCC
>ENA-ORMN01002773-ORMN01002773.1-human-gut-metagenome-genome-assembly--contig:-NODE-2773-length-14667-cov-4.788598_pt1 | contig 14667 bp, 13 predicted proteins | sample MGYA00242102_ERZ508993 | MGnify/ENA primary metagenome ERZ508993 (study PRJEB26280, sample SAMEA2338770) | human gut metagenome | biome: human gut; feature: human-associated habitat; material: faeces... | reverse complement strand
AAGGGGTCCGGGGAAAACTTTTCTCCAGAAAAGTTTTCCCCGCTTCCACCTCCTCCCCACAAAAAACACTTGAAGCTTTTGCGGTTTTGTGGTATACTGAAAGAAATCCTTTTACCTGACCGGAGGGCAACAATGAGCAAAATTCTGAACGAAAACCTGATTTATGAAATTCTATCGGTCGTGGAGGAAATCCCCGCCGGATGCGTTGCAACCTACGGGCAGATCGCCGCCCTCGTTGGGAGAGAAAAAAACGCCCGTCTCGTCGGAAAAGTCATGAGCATGGCGGACTATTACGGGCGCTACCCCTGCCACCGGGTCGTCAACGCTCAGGGCAGACTGGTCCCCGGCTGGGCGGATCAGCGACGGCTTCTGGAGGAAGAAGGGGTCGGCTTCCGGGAAAACGGATGCGTAGACCTGAAAAAACATCTTTGGGACGTGTAAACTCCCAACCAAAAACGATGGACGCCTGCCGGCGCCCATCGTTTTTTCATTGGATTTCATATTTTTCCGCCAGCATCGCACGGACGGCTCCGGCAATTTTGGCATAACCCCCGTCGTTGGGATGAAGCATATCGCCATGGTAGTCTTTCTGCACCTCAGCCTCACGGTACGGCAACAGATTTTCGGCGGTGAAAGCGCCCATTTCAAAAATTTCGCTGTCACTCTGCTCTGCCGCCGTCCTTTGCCAGCGCCGGATGTACCTTGCCAGATACACCTCGCCGCCGCCCGAGTAGGTGTTGCCCTCGGTCGTCGGGGCAGTCATCACGCAAAGCTTTACGTCCGGATTCTTTGCCCGGAGATCCTTTGCAATCTTCTGATAGGTAGCGATAAAATCCGCTCTCGTTGCGCTATCGGTCCTCCGATCCGGCGGAATCTTTTCGGGATTTCCCCACGCATCATTGGTTCCAAGCATAATCAGCGCCACGTCAAAGTCCGCCGCCGCCCCCAGACAGTCCTCGGTATACCGGGTCTGCCGGGTGTACGACCACTTTTCCGGCTTTTCCAGAACGCTGTCGCACATCGTCGTGCCGGGAACGCCGTAATTGTAAACCAGACAGGTCTTCCACAGCATCCGCCCGAGAACGGCAGGATAGGAGAAAAATCCCTTGTCCTGATCGGTCGAGCGGGAACCGTAGGTGATGCTGTCCCCAAGGCAGGCAATCACGGTAAGCTCTGCCTGACCGGAAAACCGATAATCATCGGCAAGTTCCACACAGCTCTTCTTTTCCGCTTTCAGCGAGGAAAGCCATGCGTCCACCGCCTGATAGCTTGCGCCGTAGGTGTTGCCGCACAGGGAAAGCTTTTGCCCTGCCAGCCGCACCGCATACCCGGCGTCGCCACGGACCGGGCGTAAGGTCTCCTCCGCCAGTCCGGCATCGGTATCGCCGATGTGAATCTCCTTTTCCTGCTTTTTCCGTTCAGCATCCCGCACCACCGGAAGCTCTGCGCCAAAGATCTCTTTCAGCCCCCGTTGCAGATGCTCCGCCGTCTGCCGGTCAAATTCGGTGTCGGTATCGGCGATCAGGCTTTGAAAATATTCCGCCGTTTCCCCGGTCACCGGATATTTCCCGCTGTCCGCACGCCGGTAATAGTTCACCGCATCGGCAACGTGATTTTCATACACCGCATGATCCCGGTTCTGCGCATATACGATCTGATAGTCCGCCAGATCGTTGCCGGCAAGCTTCAGCTCGCTTAAAACCGGCTCCTTTGCAGGCTCTTCCGTTTTCTCCTCTGTCACTGCAGTCACCGTATCCGTGCTCCCGGTCGGCGGCGTGCGCTCCGCACAGGCGGTAAGCATCAGCACCGCCAGCAGGAGCGTTGCCGCCGCTCTCACTTTTCTGAATTTTTTTGCTTTCGTCATGATTCTTCATCCACAGAGAAGGTCATTTCGTAAATAACGCCCTGGAACTGATCTCTGTCGGCGGGAGCGTTGAAAGCGGCGACAAAGCCGTTTCCCCGGCGGAAAAGATTTTCGCTCTCTCCCACCATCGGCACCTTTACCGTCCGGATATGCTTTCCGTCCCAGTCGTAGATCCAGATGTGATTGTAACGGCAACCGGTGTGGAAAAAGTAAATGAAATCGTCGTCACATTCCATTCCCTGCTTGGTAAAACCGTCCTCGCACTCGTAGACCTTCAGCTCCTGAAAGTCAGAATCCATCACCGAAATGTCATAGCAGGCGCTTTTTCCCGCCACGTATTGGTCCCGCTTCGGGTTGTAGGCAAGCGCATAGTGCCGCACCGGGATCCGGAGCTGTTCGTTGAGCGTCAGGGTCTTGGGGTCAACCGAGGAGATCATGTGGGGATCCACGTTGCAATGCGTGACCAGCAGGCGGTCGTGCCGGGAATCGTAGGTGATGTCGTTTGCATGGCAGAAAAAGAACGGTCCCGATTCTGCCACGACCTCCCAGCGCTCCAGATCTACCTTGTACAGCTTGGTCCGCACGCTTGCGTCCCTGCCAAGCTCGTTCATGGCGTAATAGCCGAAGGTGCCGTCCCAGCCGCCACCCTGCATATTCATTCTCTTATACGCAGGGTCTGCCGGGATCACCAGCTTTTGCTCCAGCGTAACCCTGATCTCCCGGTCGGAGAGGATCATATCCCGCAGTGTCATGGTTTCTTTGCTCATCTTTTGTCCTTTCGTTCAGCCGAACACGTAGTCCAGCCGGTAAATTTCAATCGTGCCGCTCTGGCTGTTGTTGAATCCCGCATAAAAGCAGTTGTCAAGCCACATGAGGTGTTCTCCCTCTGCCGCAGAATCAATGGTAAAGGTATGGGTAAGATTGCCCTCCCAGTCGTAGGTCAGAATTCTGTTCTCCTTATACGAGGAAGAAGGGGGGCTTTGCATATAGTAGATGCGATCGTTGTCCGCATCAATCCCCTGCTTCACCCAGCCGGTGTTCTCCCCCGCAAGCTCCCGGGTCATCCGCAGGGAGGCATTCAGGATACACAGATCGTAAGTACCGGACTTGGCGATCACGTAGCCGTTTCTCTCCGGAACGTAAGCGATCCCGAAAAATCCGACCGAAGCCGACTTCACGCCCTCGACCGTCATAGTCTCCGGATTGATTACCGTATACTTGGTGGCATCCACGTTGCAGTGTGAGATCATAAGCTTTCCGGTCTTTGAATTGTAGGTCATGTCGTTTGCGTGAGCGCACAGAATGTCGGAGAGCGTCTGCTCCACTTTCATCGTAGCAGGGTTCACCTTAATCAGCCGGGACTTTGCCGTGTCATCGGTTTTTCCGTCGTTCAGCAGGAAATACAGCCATTTTCCGTCGGTGGCGCCGCCCTGAATACAGGTGTAGCCGTCCTCCTTGGCAATGGTCATGACCCGGGTCTTTTTCAGGTGGCTTGCAATCGGCATTCCGAGAGAAAGCATTTTTCCAAAGGTCTTTTTCACATCGCTTTCGGTGTGCGTATAGCCCTTTGCGATCTTCAGCAGCGCCGTGCCCGATTCCCCGGAAATGCAGTTTTCCACGAAGTATTCCACCGCACACCAGGTGTAAAATTCGTCCGCACCTTTGATGACCACCTTGCGGTTCACCACACAGACGGTGTAGCTTCCCGCTTCACATTCCACCTGCGCCGATTCCGCACGGTTGGTGTCACCCACCAGAATTTCAAAATTGTCGTTCTGTATCGGCGCCTTTCCGCCCTTTTCAAAGTCGGTAACAACCTCCGGGCGCACGCCCGTGCCCGCTTCCATGGTATCCCGGATGCGGATCAGCGCATCCCGGTAGACCGTCTCCTGCAGATCCGGGCAGATCACCGAAAAGCGGGTCTCGGCAAGCGTGAAAGGATCCTTTTCGGACTCGCCGGTGCCGCTGTCCGTGTCGCTCGCACCGGCACTGCCGGTGGGGGCGTCCGACACGTTGTGACGTTTTTTGCAGGCAACGGCGGCAGGCAACAGCATACTGAGGGTCAGAAGAAAGATCAATGCTCTTTTCAGTTTCATTCCTTGTCCTTTCGCTTATTTCATCGTACCAAACGTAGAGTTCAGCGTCTTGACGCCGTTCGTCAGCTGGGACTTGATGCCCCGGAAAGTGGAGGAGGTCGTATTGCCCTCAGCGGCAATCAGCTTTCTCATCATGGTGGTAAAGCCGGTGTCCTTCAGCAGGCTTCCGGTGTAAACCGCCGCCATTGCCATACGGGATCCCTCATAGGTCAGCTGGAGCATCTCCTTGGACTGCGGATCCTGCAAATACTTGTAGGAAAGCGCCGAGCCGTAATATTCCGGCACCACCTGCGCATAGCTTTCGGAGGCGATACACTCCAGCGTGGCTCCCACCATGCCGGCACGGTCGTCGGTCACGGTCAGCGAAACGCCGAATGCGGTCACCTGATCCTGGATTCCGCTGTAATAGCGGGTCTGATCCTCATTGTATTTCGGCAGAGGAACGATCCCGTAGGAAAGCTTCACAAGATTCTGCATATTGGTTTCAATGGCGTAGCAAAGGCAGGTCGCCATTGCCGCTTTTTCCTCATAGAAAGGAACGATGGTCTTGGAAAGATTGGTAAATCCGTCTTCCTCGTAGGGGGTCACCACCGTGGAGGAATCCTTGAAGATCTGCTGTAATTTGTCCACAATAGACGAAACCTTATTGACCGTGCTGGTAGTGTCCGCCGTAAAATGGTTTTCCGTATCCTTGGAAAGGATACCGCAGTCAAAGGACACCCAGTAGGGGTCGATCGAAATCTGATAGCCGGTCGAAAGTCCGTAAGAGCTCTGGTCGTCGCTGACGAACAGCTTGGAAAGCCGGTACTGCTCGTCGATCGTCCACTTCCCCGACTTCACCAGATCATACGGGTCGGTAACGCCAAAGGATGCAAACATCTCTTTGTTGTAAATGGTGACGTAGAGAAAACGATAGATAGAGATCGCCGCCGAACCGGTAGCGAGATACTGCTTGTCATTGCCCCAGGAGAAAATGTCGTTGAAGCCCTCTGCCCAGTAAGCTTTTTCCAGGTTCACGTAGTCCATCGCTTTCAGATTGCGATAGTTGTTGCGCAACATATATCTTGCGGCAATGTAGGTGTGCGACGCCACGATGTCGTAGGTGTCGTCCCCGCCGTTGATCGCAATGTCCAGCTTTTTGTTGACCGCTTCGGAATCGGATGCGCCGTCGGCGTCCAGAATCACGTTCAGCTCAATGCCGAGACGTTCTTTTACCGTCTGGTTCCGTTTCCACACGGCAGTGGAAACCTTGTTGGAGGATTCGCCCTCGCTGAAAAATTCATCGGCAACCGCCGCCTTTCCCGAGCAGAGCAGGCTTACCGTTCTGCCCTCAAAGTCCAGCGACGGCAGATCGTCCCGGTAAGGGTCGTTCTCATCACCGCTTGCGGTTGTGACAGAGCCTTCCTTGCTTCCTCCCGAGTTGCCGTCATCCTGCTTTTTCTTGCAGGACGTCAGAGAAAATCCCAGCATCAGAAGCGCCAGAACACCCGCCAGAATCCGGTAGTGTTTTTTCATAATTTTGTTCCTTTCCCCTTGGTATCAGGCGCCGGGGCTGTCGGGGATCTCTCCCCGACAGCCCGACGTCAGTCTGTGTTTTCAGTCTTCCTTTTTCCGGTAAGCAATCGCACCGCCGGCAACCGCAAACGCCGTCAGCAACAGCGCTCCCGCCGCCACGGAGGATTTGCAACCGCCCTTGCTTTCGGTCTTGTCGGTGGCTGCTTCCCCGCTTTCCTTGGTGTCGCTTGACTTTCCGGTATCCTTGGTGTCGCCGCCGCTCGTATTGTTGTTGTCGCCGCTGTTATTATTTCCATTGTCTCCGCTGTTATCGCCGTTGTTGTCCCCATTGTCGTCACCGTTGTCATCGCCGTTATCGTCTCCGCCGTCGTCAATTTCGGGAAGTGCGATCACCTTGACATCGTTGATTTCGGTGCCATTGAGAGTCACCTTCTCCTGCGTAAGCGTACCTGCCTGGAGGGGCAGCACGCAGATAGCGCCCTCTACGCCGGTGAGGGTTGCGGCAACGTTTTTCAGCGTAACGTCGGCAATGTAGGTCAGGGTCTCCGAGCCGTTGTCAGCGGCATCGCCCACGCCGATCAGCGGGACCTTGCCCTCAACCGTCAGATTCTGGATCGTGATGTCGCCGGTCCGGAAAGAAATTCCGTAGTTCTCCACCGTGTCCGCCATGGTGATCTTCTTGCCGTTGCCTTCCAGAGTGATCTTTTCGCCACGGTTGGCAAGTTCTGCGGTAAAGTTGATCGTGATATCCTTCAGCAAAGTCACGGTAGCGCCCGCCTGTGCCAGGCAGTTGATCGCCGTCTCCAGACTGTCGGTGTAGTAAACCGTTCCGTCCGGGTTCACCACTTTCAGCGCCGCATCGGCATCCGGATTGGTGCCGCTGTACTGATACTTGAAGGTAGTGTTCAGGAAACTGTAGTTTTTGCCACCGTAAGTGCCGTTTGCCATTGCGGTGGTCTTGGTGTATTCGTCGGCAGCCAGACGCTGGATACCGTTGGAATCACATTCTGCGATCTGAGGATCGGTGGTCTTTACCGTGTGGAACGTACCGCCGTAGAAGTAGCCGAAGATCCGCTCGCTCATGGTGTCCGCTTTGCCGAAGTTGCCGACCGAGTTCAGCGAGCTGTCAGCGGCAAGCTGGTAGAAGTTACCGCCGAACACCCAAAGTTCGCCCTTGTTTGAGGATTCACCGGCAAGCAGAACGCCCTGGCGCTTTTCGGTAAAGGTTTCCTCCTTGCCCGGCATCAGCGCTCCCTTTTCATCCACAGGCTTGGAATATTTGGTGTAGTTTACGAAATCGCCGCCGTAAATGTACAGGTGTCCGCCACGGTCTGCTCTGGCAACCGAGCCGCTGATTGCACGGTCGGCAATCTCAACGCTTCTCACAAACGTACCGCCGTAGATCCACATATTGGCGGTTTCCGCCTCCCCCGCCTTGTTGGGGTTGACACGAAGCACAAATTCGGTGCAAATACCGTTGAACGTACCGCCCTTGATAACGGCGTTTCCGGCAAGCGCATGGATTACCGTACCCTGGTACGCCATGTATTCGCCGCCGTCAATGGTCACAAGCGCCCGCTTGGTGTTCTTGACACGGACCGCAACGCCATTTTTGAAGTCGTGGGGCGCCTCGGACGTGCCGAGTGCAAACGCCTTGTCGGGAGCGGTGTTGCCCGCATATACCTTGCAGTCTTTCAGATAGACCTGAGCGGAATCGGCAATGGAAATGCCGCATCCACCCGTGGAATACAGAACCAGGTTCTCAACCGTAGCGTTGACACGGGAAAAAGTAATGGCATAATTGCTGTTGGAAGCGCCCGTGATCTTAAGCGTCTTGTTGTTGCCCTTGATCGTGACGTGCTTGAAAAATACCGTTTCCGCATCGTCGGGGTCCTCGGTAGAGACGAACAGCATATCGCCCTGGGTCACGTCTTTGACGATCTCAATCGTGTCGCCGTCCCGTGCCTTGTCAAAGGCGGTCTGCAGGTCATCGTACTCAGTGTCGCCGATCACAGCGACGGTGGAATCCGCATAGGCGGCGTTGACGCCGACCGATGCAAAAATCGTGGTTGCGGTGGCAAGGATCATAATCATTGCCAGGATCAAAGAAAGCCTCTTTTTCATGTGTTTTCCTCCGTTTTTTGTATTTTTAAGCCGCCGCCCGCCGTGGGGCGGCGGAAAAAATTCTGTCGTTATCTGGTCTTGGAAAGATCTTCCCAGGAAATGCCGTACACCTCCGCCGCATCGTCGTCATAGCTTTCGGTGCTTGCCAGCATGACGTCCTCCTCGCAGGTGTTCAGAAAGGAAACTGCGGGAACCTCATAAAATTTACGCATTGTATTTTTCATCTGCTTTTACCGCCTTTCTTTCCCAATCAGCCCCAAACATCTGCCACGCAGACAGCGAAACTTGCGCCGTAAACGACGTTGCCATCGGCGTCCACCGCATACGGTCTGATCCAGATGACCGTGTCGTATGCGTCCGCCGGAATTCCCCGTACTGCACACGCCAGCCAGTAAGCTCCGTCAGGCGCCGCCACGTCCTCTTCAGCCGCTCTCAGCGAAGTGTAGACCTCACGGGTCTCTGTGGCAATCACCTTGGCACCGCCCATCCTCGGGGTCCGGTTGCCAAGCGATATCAGAAATCCTGCCTTGACGTACTCTGCACTTTCCACCTTGTCGATTGCCGTAACGAACCGGATGTCGGTGGAGGTTTCATTGCTGTTTGCAAGCTGGAAATAATCAGCGCCCGTAAAGAGCATGGTGTCTGCCTTGATCTCGGTAAGGTTCGTGCAGGCGGAGAGGTCCAGAGCCGCAGCCGTGTGACCGTCGTAGTCCACCGTCAGAGCGTCCAGCGCAGGAGCCTTCACCGTGTCGGTGATATCCGCCAGAAGTGCCACGGTCGAGCCGTCGCAGGCAATGCGGTCAAAGGCACGGTAAGCGCTGTCGGTTCCGACCGTAAGACCACCCGGAAGTGTGACCGAAAGAGCCGCCGTCGTGTCCCCTGTCAGGTCGTAGGAAATAGTGGTTTTGCACTGGAACTGAAAATCGGTTACCTTTTTGTCCGTATAAGTATCGGTCGTTTCCCCTTGCGTGATCGTCAACGCTTCCGGATTGACCCGATTGTATTTGGCATCTTCATATGTTTTATAAGCGCCTGCAAGCAAAGAAGCATCTGTCGTCTTTCCGGTATAATACTCTCCGCCATACAGATAAATGTTTTTAGCCGCCGCACTGGATGCAGTTACATTGAAATCCACCGTATTATAACCGTCAGCCGCAATTTTCTTGAAGCTTCCGCCAAAGACATACAGCCAGCCACCGTTTCCGGTTTCACCTACACCGATAGGAGCGCCATAGGAAACAAATTCCCCACCGTAAATCTTGGTCATCGCTCCCTTACGAGGTCTTACTGCAAAAGAAGCCGAAGTAGCCTCCTTGCGATTGATAAAGGTTCCGTCGTATACGGTAATGGAAGTCGTTACTTCATTTTCAGCAGTTGTTGCCGTGCTTTGAGTTGCATCAAGCACTATATCGCCATTCCCTTCAAAGAAGCCATCGTAAATAACAACCGAGGCTGAGTCAGCCGAAACCGTGTTTGTATTGCTAACATATTTTCCGCCACGAATCACCGTTTTGGAATCGGTCTGCCCCAAAATACAGTTCTTTGAAGCTGTAACTTCACAATCATTAAGAACCAAAGTAACTCCCGTTCTCGGTGAGAAAGCCGTTGCTTTGGAAGCAACCCACTTCAAATTATTGATCGTCACAACCTTTCCGGTGCGTTTTGAAGCAGTTGAATTGTCATTCGGTATAAAATTGGAAGAGGTAGATACGCAGGTAACCGTATATCCGTTTCCCTCAATGGTCACATTGGAATAAAGGTTGATATTGGCAGTCCAACCGGTATTATCATCCTTAACCATTACAACCGTAGAGCCGTCCGGTGCTTCGTCACCATCGTTTTCGGTTCCATTTACGCCATAACGCAAAGAAAGAACCGCTTCACGGATATTTTTGAATTCAACTACACTGTCTCCACCGGCAGTATAGTAGGAACCGTCCGGCTCCACAACATACGCCACAGTATCCTCCGCAAAAGTCGTCGGCAGTTCCGCCGCCGAAACCGGCAGGATATTCATGGGAAGCATCAGTGCCACAAGCACTGCCGTCAGCACCACGCTGACAATTTTTTTGACTTTCATTGGTAAAAACTCCTCCTGAAAATATTTTTTTGTCGCTGTGGGGTTCTATCAAAATCCGGATTCCCGCACTTCCCAGACCTTGCCGGACCGGAATTTTGTCTCTCCTGTCTTTATCTTTCCGCCATGCTCTTGACAGCGGAAGAAAAGCGTGCTATAATAGCCTTACTGTGATATTCAATCATTTTTCATAAAATTTACCGGTTTATGTATAACGCATCCTGTGTTTTTCAATCACAACGGAGGTGATACCATGAAATATCTGTTCAAAAACCGTCTGGCGGAAAACGAAATGCTTCTTGCCGAGCACAAGCTCATCTGCAAGCCGACGCACAACGATTCCCGGGATTATCATCCGCATTACGAGATCTACTTCTGCAACGAGCACCGCAATCAGTCTATCACCATCAACGGCAGAACCATCACCATGAACACGCCGAACGTCATCATCAGCGCCCCCTTTGCTATCCACTCCATGCTCCATGCACCGGGTGAGGACGACCACTTTGAGCGCTACGTTCTCTTTTTCAGTGAGCACATCACCACGTTGTTTGACGATTCCCTGCTGTCGGACGCCTTTCTGCGGAAATATTCCAACTGCGTCTTTCCGCTGAGCGACCCGGACGCCGAAAACCTCTCCGGGCTGTTCGACCGGATCCTGGCGCCGTCCGCCTCCCTTGCCGAAAAGCTCATGCTGTTCGGCACTTTCGTCGCCACGCTGGACCGCATGGTGCCGCCCGGGGAAAGGATACTCTACGGCTCCACCGACCACTACATCGTGAACATCCTGCGCTACATCTACCTGCACCTGGCGGACGATATTTCCTCCGAGAGCATCGCACGGGAATTTCACATCAGCCGTGCCAAGCTCGACCGGGATTTCCGGAAATTCGTGGGCGTTTCGGTGCACCAGGCGGTGGTAAACTGCCGGCTCTCCAGTGCGGTGGATATGCTTGCCAACACGCCGCTCACCATTCGGGAAATCGCTTTGCATTGCGGCTTTGAAAGCGAATACTACTTTTATTCTTTCTTCAAGCGGAACACCGGCAAAACGCCGACGTCGATCCGCAATCGCAAGGAAAAAGAGGACGTAAAAGAGCCTGTGAAAAAGGCGTGAGCTTGATTTTCACAATTTTTATCCCCTTTCCGCTTCTTATTATAGCAAATCGCACAACTGATGTAAATACTATAACAAATCAAAATCTTTCTCCAATACTAACATTTTCGCTCATTTTGCTCTTTCAGAGCTTCCGATTTTCCCGAAAAGTCTCAGAAATCAAAGGTTTCCGCTCTCTGCAAAGCGCATCTGGTAATTTCCGGGCGTTCTTCCTGCGCCCTGGCAGAATCCTGCGCAAATCTCTTAGTTTTTTACGCAAAATTTGATTGATTTTCGTCGTTGACATCCCCTGCGCTTTCCTGTATAATAAAAATCAAGAAATAAAATCATCTGAAAAAGGAGTGGCATATGATTCCGAGACCTGAGCATCCGCACCCCCAGTGCGAGCGTGCAGAGTGGATCAATCTGAACGGAGAATGGGAGTTCTGCCTTGACAGCGGCGTCAGCGGCATGGCACGCCGGCTGTACGAGCAGGAGCATCTGGAGGGCAGGATCCTCGTTCCTTTCTGCCCCGAAAGCAGGCTTTCCGGCGTGGAAAACCGTGATTTTCTGAACTGCGTCTGGTACCGCCGGGACGTCACGGTTCCGGAGGGCTGGCACGGCGGCAGGGTGCTTCTGCACTTTGGCGCCGTGGACCATGAGGCGCATATTTTCCTGAACGGCAAGGAGGTCGGCACGCACCTTGGCGGCTACGCTTCCTTTACGGTGGATCTGACCGGACATATCCGGGCTGGGGTCAACAGCCTGTGCGTATGCGCAATCGACGACGACCGGAATCCCCTTTTCGGGCATGGCAAGCAGTCCCGGGAATACCACTCCCACCGTTGTTACTACACCCGCGTGACCGGGATCTGGCAAACGGTATGGCTGGAGCACGTTCCGGAGGTTTACATAAAAAGCTTCCGGCTGTTCCCTGACCCGGAAAATTCAGCCCTGACGCTGGAAGCGGAGCTTTGCGGCGGCGGCGATCTCACGGCAGAGGCGTTTTATGAAGGAAAGCCGGTCGGCACGCTTCGCCTCCGTTCGGCTCACGGCGGGACGGTGATTGGCACCATGGCGCTCTCCGAGCTGCACATGTGGGAAGTCGGCAACGGGCGGCTTTACGATCTGTCGCTCACCTACGGGGACGACCGTGTTTCTTCCTATTTCGGCATGAGAAGTCTTGCGCTCGACGGCTATCGTTTCCTGATTAACGGGAAATCGGTATTTCAGCGTCTGGTACTTGACCAGGGGTATTACCCCGACGGCGTTTACACGGCGCCAAGCGAGGAAGCGCTGATCCGTGACATCCGCATTTCGCAGGAGGCAGGCTTCAACGGCGCCCGTCTGCATCAGAAAGTTTTTGAGCCACGCTTTCTTTACCATTGCGATCGCATGGGCTATCTGGTATGGGGCGAATACGGCAACTGGGGCATCGACTATTCCGACATTTCCGCTCTTCCGGCTTTTCTGTCGGAGTGGCGTGAGGCGCTGAAGCGGGATTTCAACCACCCGTCCATCGTCGGTTGGGCGCCCCTCAACGAAACGTGGGACTACGACGGCAGAAAGCAGGACGACCGGCTTCTGCTCTCTCTGTACGAGCAGACAAAGGCTTACGACCCCACCCGTCCCTGCATTGACACCAGCGGTGCTTATCATGTAAAGACCGACATTTACGATCTGCACGATTACATCCAGTCGCCCGAAAAGTTCGGGCAGATCTTTGCCCTCCCCACGCCCGAGCAGATCACCGGAGAATTCCGGAATCACCACGTCAAGTCTGTTCTGCACCAGGGCGATTACCGGCACGGACAGCCTTTCTTTGTCAGCGAATACGGCGGCATCAAGTGGGATGTGAACTCCGGGCTTTCCGAGGCATGGGGCTATGGCGACGCCCCGCACAGCATAGAGGAATTCCGGGAGCGCTACCGTGGGCTGACCGATATTCTGCTGGACAATCCCTGTATGTTCGGCTTCTGCTACACTCAGCTCTACGATGTGGAGCAGGAAACCAACGGGTTATACACCTACGACCGCACGCCGAAATGCGACGTTTCGTTCTTCCGTGAGGTCAACCGCAGAAAAGCGGCTATTGAAGACTGAGAGTAGTATCGGGGGAAACTTTTCTGGAGAAAAGTTTCCCCCGCCTCCCCACCTGACAAACACCCATCATCGTGATATACTTGTCCTTGTTCCAAACAGCTATCCGTTATTTCAAGGAGATTTTATGAAACGCAAAGCACTGAAAGCGGCATTTCCCTACACGCTCCCGATTTTTGCCGGCTTCTGGTTTCTGAGCATGGCATATGGCATTTACATGAACGCCTCCGGCTTTTCCTTTGTCTACCCCATGGTCATGAGCCTGCTGATCTACGGCGGTTCGCTGGAATTTGTAACGGTGGAAATGCTGTTAAGCCCGTTTGCCCCCGTTTCGGTGTTCATCATGACCCTGCTCATCCAGGCAAGGCACATTTTCTACGGCATTTCCATGCTGGACAAGTTCAAGGGACTGGGGTGGAAGAAATTCTATCTGATCTTCGGAATGTGCGACGAGACCTTTTCTATCAACTACACCGCCAAAATCCCCGAGGACGTGGACCGGGGCTGGTTTCATGTTTTTCGTCACCCTGCTCAACCAACTCTACTGGGTTTCCGGTGCCACTATCGGCGGGCTGATCGGCTCCCTTCTGCACTTTGACACCACCGGCATCGGCTTCGTCATGACCGCCATGTTCGTAGTCATCTTCCTGGATCAGTGGCGCAAGGAAAAATGCCACATTCCCGCCCTGATCGGACTTGGCGCATCGCTTCTCTGCCTCGTCCTGTTCGGCGCCGATTCCTTTCTCCTGCCCGCTATGATCGCCGTCGTCACCATTCTTGCCCTGCTGAAAAAGCCGCTGGAGAAAGCGGAGGTAAAAAAATGATGACAATCCCACAACAGATCATCACCATTCTTCTTTGTATTGCCGGGACCATGCTGACCCGCTTTCTGCCGTTTATCGTGTTCAGCGAGCATCGGCAAACGCCCGCCTTCGTCCGCTACCTCGGCAAGGTCCTGCCCTCCGCCGTGTTCGGAATGCTTGTCATCTACTGCCTCAAAGACGTCAATATTCTTCAAGGCTCGCACGGCTTGCCCGAGCTGATCGGCATTGCGGTAACCGCCGGCGTCCACCTCTGGAAGCGCCAGATGCTCCTGTCGATTGCGGCGGGCACCGTCTGCTATATGTTGCTCCTGCACTTTGTTTTCTGAGCTTTCCGCCGTTTTGTAACTTTCGTTTTTATTGCAATTCTTCACCGTCAGATAAGCGACCGTAATTGTTCCAGTCGCCGAACATTTTTCCTTTTGCAGACTCTGCAATCAGCTTTTCCAACCGTCGGTCAAACACCCGACGGTCTTTTTTCTTGTCCCGCTGGATAGAATCAATCCGGACTCTCTGATACAGCGCCGGAAAACGCTGAAAATTTTCCCATACCACAGGATTCTGTAAAAACGCCCCCTGTATTTCGGAGTCAACCGAAAAGCCCGCCACCGACATATCCGGTAAAACGGCACGCCCCGCATCGGTCATCAGTCCCAGCCTTTCCAGGCGCCGGCACCGCTCCTTGTTCAGCTCCGACCACGGGCTTTTCGCCGTGCGTGGCGTAAACCTCTGCATATCCACGCCGTCCACGTTTTTGTGCAGCGTGTCAATCCAGCCAAAGCAAAGGGCTTCTTCCACAGCGTCCAGATACCAGATCTGCCCCTGCGGCGGACACTTCCCTTTCTTCACCGCCATCCAGCACTCTTTTTCCCGGTCGTGGTAAAGCTCCAGCCACGTTCTGAATTCCGCCCGTGCGGTAAAGTTCAACAGATTTCTGACTTCCATTTGCCCCTCCGTCACGCCGGTTCGGAAAA
>ENA-ORMN01002762-ORMN01002762.1-human-gut-metagenome-genome-assembly--contig:-NODE-2762-length-14717-cov-4.332288_pt1 | contig 14717 bp, 16 predicted proteins | sample MGYA00242102_ERZ508993 | MGnify/ENA primary metagenome ERZ508993 (study PRJEB26280, sample SAMEA2338770) | human gut metagenome | biome: human gut; feature: human-associated habitat; material: faeces... | reverse complement strand
GAAAATTACAATCTATTGAGTGTTATAGATAATAAAAATACAAGGAGGAAAAAGTATGGAATGGCTAAATAATATTTCTGAGGATATTATTCCAAATAACATAACAAATAAAGAAGAAAAATTAGAAGTAGCTAGAAAAGTAGCTGAAAAGGTTAAAGATGGAGATGTAATTGGTTTTGGGTCAGGATCTACATCATATTTAGCAGCTATAGAAATTGCAAATAAAATAGAAAAAGAAAATTTAAATATTTTAGCAATACCAACTTCATATGAAATGAAAGTGTTATGTCAAGACTTAAAAATTCCAACAACAAGTATATTATCTTATAAACCAGATTGGGGATTTGACGGAGCAGACAAGGTTAATAAACAAAATTGGCTTATAAAAGGAAGAGGAGCAGCAATGCTTAAAGAAAAATTGAATATAGCAAATGCTAGAATAACATATATTTTAGTAGATAATAGCAAAATTGTAAATGAGTTTGAAAATAACAATAATGACTTAAATATACCAATAGAAGTAATACCAGAAGCTGTAAATAGTGCAAAAGAAGCAATAGAAGGTTTAAATAATGCAGGAATAAGAGTTATGGTTCTTACAGGTGATAATGTAGAAGTTACAAGATGCGTTTGTAATAAAGCAGGGATAAATTCAAAAGAAATCATAACTGGAAATAAAATAGATACATTATCAGATGTAGCACTATCAAGATTATTAAAAAGAAATAATATATTTGCGAAACTTTCTCCAATACAAAAAGCAAGGATTGTTAGAGTTTTAAAACAAAATGGAAATGTTGTAGGATATATGGGAGATGGAATAAACGATAGTCCAGCGTTAACAAATTCCGATGTTGGAATTTCTGTTGATACTGCAGTTGATATAGCAAAAGAAACTGCAGATATTATATTACTTGAAAAAGACCTTAATGTACTATTAGATGGTGTAATGGAACGGAAGAAAAACATATGTAAATTTAATGAAATATATAAAAATGGCAACAAGCTTCAACTTTGGGGAAGTAGTTTCAGTAATTATTGCAAGCATTGTACTACCATTTTTACCTGAAACACCAATTCAACTATTAGTAGAAGGATTATTATATGACTTTGGTCAAATGACAATTCCGTTTGACAATGTAGATAAAGAATTGATTAGAAAGCCAAAAAAATTAAATATAAAAAGCTTAAAAAGGTTTATGTTTTTTATGGGTCCTGTAAGTTCACTATTTGATATAGTTGTATTTTTACTATTATGGTTTGTTTTCACAGTTAGAGATGTTACGCACTTTCAAACAATATGGTTCACTTACAGTATAGTATCAAATTTAATAGGAATGCACATTATAAGAACGGCAAAAACACCATTTATACAAAGTAATGCACATAAGGCTGTTTATATATCTTCAATTCTGTTAATTATAATAGGAATTTTAGTACCATTTACGCCTCTAGGAACTGCGATAGGCTTAGCACCAATTGCATTAAAATATATTTTCATGATATTTGGAGTCACATTCTTATATTGTATTGTAGCAAGTTATGCAAAGAAAATTTATATAAAGAAATATAAGGAATGGATATAGAAATAATTGAAGATAGGAGATGATTTGAATAAATCAATTAAAAATAGGAACATTTTTGATAGTTTTAGGAAATTTATTATATTTAGCATTTACATTTTTTACTGGAAATGAGACAAGCAGTTTTGAAAATTTTAGTAGTGGCTTATTAGTAGAACTATCAATTGGTTGTAAATAAGTTTGGCTATATGGCTGGGATTTTATCTATTCATTTTATCTATTTAGTTTGTAGTACGATTTTTGACAAGGATAGGTAAAAAATAATTGCAAATTACACAATTTAGTAATTAGTTGGAAAAATAGTAATTTTTTGTTATGATTGGAGAAATTTAAAATGAGAAAAATATGGAAGGAAATAACAATATTATTGATACAGTTATTTATGTTTTACATTTTTCCTTTATTTGCAGGACCAACAGATATAATGGGAATGGTATTCTTAATTTTGGTATCAACTTTTATACTTGCTATAATATTTGCTAGTATTTCAAAGGAAAAATGGAAATATATCTATCCAATAATTATATCTATATTGTTTATACCATCAGTGTTTATTTATTATAATAGTTCAGCTTTAATTCACGCAGTTTGGTATTTGGTTGATTCTGGTATTGGCTTTTTAATAGGTTTAATTATTTATAAAATAACTAATTAAAAGTAATACAAATTATATGTATAAGGAGATTTAAAAGTTATGAATAAAGAAAAATTGATATCAAAAATATTTTCAATATTTTCTAGATTATTTTCTTTATCAATTTCGTCAACAATGGCAATCAAACCACCAATTGTTTCGACTTCCGCACCCTTAGCGAGACCTGCAAAACGATCTTCTTGAGCCTTCGCCTGACGGCGACGGCTAAACACCACATAACCAACAATTGCAACAGCATAAATAACCAACAATAGCATCATATTCATATTTCGTGTTCCTCCAATAATTCACTTGGCTTCTACTATATCAGATTACGTCAGGACAAACAAGGCAGATCCTTAACCAGACCACAGAAAAACACTTTCTACAAGACAGAAAATGTTTAATGAGATTACATATCTGCTACGTTGTGATAAACCTTTTGAACATCATCATCCGCTTCAAGAGCATCAATAAGTCCTTTGAACGTCTCAAGGTCTTCACCTTCAAGAGTAACCTCAGTTTGTGGAATCATTTCAAGTTCTGTCACTTGGAACTCTTCCTGACCGTTAGCACGGAGAGCTTCCAACGCCTTGTGAAGGTCAGTTGGTTCTGTATAAACAGTGATTGTTCCATCTTCTGCTTCTACATCTTCAACGTCTACATCTGCTTCAAGCAATTGCTCAAAAATAGCATCTGCGTCTTCGCCAGCAAATACAATGACACCTTTTTTATCAAACATGTATGATACTGAACCTGAAGCACCCATATTACCACCATTTTTACCAAATGCAGTACGTACATTGGCAGCTGTACGGTTAACGTTTGAAGTTAAAGTATCTACAATGATCATAGAACCGTTAGGTCCAAATCCCTCATAACGCCCCTCAACGAAAGTTTCATCTGTGTTACCTTTAGCCTTATCAATAGCCTTATCAATAACATGTTTTGGCACTTGCGCTTGTTTAGCACGTTCCAAAACAAATTTCAAAGCTGAGTTTGACTCTGGATCTGGTTCACCTTGTTTAGCAGCTACATAGATCTCAACACCAAACTTAGCATAAATCTTTGAGTTAGCACCATCTTTAGCAGTTTTCTTAGCAACGATATTAGCCCATTTACGTCCCATTGGATTCACCTCTTCTAAGAGATGTTATAACATCTCTGATTTGTTTTTTTCTTTTTTGAAAATAGCAGAACCCGCTAAATTCACAATCCCTTACATTATAGCACTTTGACTGCCGTTAGTAAAATTGAAATAAAGACGAAGTGCTAATAACAGAAAAAAGACCAGCCAAAGCTGATCCTATCTGAGAATTACAAGCGAGCGTTAAGTTCTGCTCCAAGTTCTTCAAATCCTGGTTTACCAAGAAGGGCGAACATATTTTTCTTGTAAGCTTCTACACCTGGTTGGTTAAATGGATTAACAGCATTCAAGTATCCTGAAAGTGCGATAGCAAGCTCAAAGAAGTAGATGATATAACCCAATGTAAAGGCATCTTGTTCAGGGATAGTAATGAACATGTTAGGCACGTCACCATCTGTATGAGCAAGAAGAACACCGTCTGTTGCTTTCTTGTTAACAAAGTCAACATCTTTGCCTTGGAGGTAACCCAGTCCATCAAGGTCTTCAGCCAATTCAGGAATAACAACGTTTTTACGTGGTTTGTCTACACGAACAACAGTTTCAAATAGATTACGTGTACCTTCTTGGATAAATTGGCCAAGAGAGTGCAAGTCAGTTGAGAAGTTTGCTGAGGTTGGGTAGATACCTCTTTGGTCTTTACCTTCTGACTCACCAGCCAATTGTTTCCACCACTCAGCGAAGTATTGAAGTGATGGTTCGTAGTTTGCCAAGATTTCAGTTGTGTAACCTTTACGGTAAAGGATGTTACGAATTGCAGCGTATTGGTAAGCTTCATTTTCAGAGATTTTAGATGAAGAGTACTCTTTACGTGCAGCGTTAGCACCTTCCATAAGGGCTTTGATATCAGCCCCTGAAACTGCAATTGGCAATAGACCTACAGCTGTCAATACTGAGAAGCGTCCACCGATATCATCTGGAACAACAAATGTTTCCCAACCGTTAGCGTCTGCTTCAACCTTAACAGCACCTTTTTGGCGGTCAGTTGTTGCGTAGATACGTTTGTTAGCTTCTTCTTGACCGTATTTCTTAACAAGAAGTTCCTTGAACAAACGGAAAGCGATAGCTGGTTCAGTTGTTGTTCCTGATTTAGAGATAACGTTAACTGAGAAATCTTTACCTTCAACATACTCAAGCAAGTCAGCGAGGTAAGTTGATGAAATAGAGTTCCCAGCATAAACGATTTGTGGTGCTTTACGTTCTTCTTTTGTTTGAAGGTTAGCAAAGTGATTGCTCAAGAAGTCAATAGCTGCTTTGGCACCAAGGTAAGAACCACCGATACCGATAACAACCAAAACGTCGCTTTCTTCTTTGATTTTTTCAGCAGCTTTCAAAATACGATCAAACTCTTCACGATCGTAGTTCTCTGGAAGGTCACGCCATCCAAGGAAGTCAGCACCTGGGCCTGTTCCTTTGCGGATCATTTCGTCTGCTACTGTTACTTGTGATTGAAGGTTATCTACTTCGTGTGGTGCTACAAATTTATCCAAAACTTTTGAATAGTCAAATTTAATATGAGCCATTAGTCTCTCCTTATAAAAATTCAATTACAGCTTCTAGTTTACTCTTTTATTTATCTTTTGACAATGTTTTTTTACCCTCATTAGGTCATGATAGGTTACAGTTACTATTTAAATGTAAGGTCCTGCTTCAAGGCCATAATGATCACTTACTAGAGATTGATTGTTCCCATCAAAAATGACACTAAGGCGATTTACTGCCCACTCTTGGCTTGCAAAAACATAGTCAATACGTAAAGGTTCTTCATTACCTTTCCAACCATCGATACCAGGTCCAACTGTATAGCTTCCATTTGTTTTTTGAGCCACTTGGAAGCTATCCTGAAGTTTGAGCGGACTGGCTAATATAGTTTGGTAACCTTCTCGACCTGCTGGGTTATTAAAGTCCCCTGCTAGGATAATAGGTTTGCCAATAGATTGGAAACGTTCCTCAATGCGTGCCCACTCTTCTTGGAAACCTTTATCCCACCATGAAAGATGGATACTAGCAACAGCAACTTCTCGGCCATCTACAGTCGTCTCAGCCACTGCCACACGGCGTGTATGATAGTCTGTTGGATCATCAACATCTGAAACTAAAATTTCGCTAGCTGTCAATGGTTGGCGTGACAAGACAGCAACACCTTCATTAAGGTGGTCATAACCAATGTGATTATAAGCCCACGTCCAATGATATTGAAGTCCCTCTTCAGCTAATTTTTCCACAAGCAAACGGACAAAGTGATCTTGGTGGATTGATGTTGCTGATGGTAGCACATGATAGTAAGAATCCGTTTCTACAGCTGCCATCTCTATTTCCTGATTAACTTCTTGGAAACAAATGATATCATATTGAGCCTTAAGGATTTGTTCCTTTAGGGTTTGGAATTTTCCTTCTGCATCTTCTTCCATCCAACTATGGGTATTTAAGGTTAGAAATTTCATAATCTTATCCTTTATCTGACACTTACATATAGAAATGACAACAAGGTCTTTTACAAACAAGACAGCCCCTGGGCTGTCTACTTGATTATTATTTAACAAATTAAAGTTCTACTTTTGCAACTGGAGCATTAGCTGCCAATTTTTCTGTATGTTCTACTTTAACTGATTTAATCGCGTCTGTATTGGTGAAGACAACTACTGTTGAAGTTTCACGTCCAGCTTCACGGATAGCTGCAAGATCTGCTTCCACTAAGAGATCACCAGCAGCAACAGTTTGTCCTTCAGTAACTTTAACCTCAAATGGTTTACCTTCAAGACTAACAGTATCAAGTCCTATGTGAACCAAAACTTCAAGTCCATTATCTGATACCAAACCAAGAGCATGTTTAGTTGGGAAGATGCTTGAAACTTTACCAGCTACTGGAGAAACAATCTTACCGTTTTCTGGTTCTACAGCGAAACCATCACCCATCATTCTTTGTGAAAATACTGGATCTTTTACATCTTCAATGTTGATAACTTGACCGTCTGCAACTGAGTGAACATCTTCAGTCACACCTTTGAATTGAGCTTCTGCTTTTTGAACAGCAGTCACTTGACTTGGAAGTGTTTCAGGGATAACTTCACCTGAATCAAGTATGTCTTGGATATCAGATTTCAAGATGTCAGCTTTAGGACCATAGATATCTTGGACACCTTGGCCTTTAATAACAAGACCCTTAGGCACCTTCAGCTTTCCATTGTTCTTCAGTTCCGACTTTTTCAGCATTTTTAACAGTAACACGGAGACGAGTCATACATGCATCAACATCGACAATGTTAGCACGTCCACCAAGAAGGTTGATGATGTTTATAACTTGTGAGCTTGCTGAGCTTGTTCCAGCACCTGCTGATCCAGCAGATTCTGAAGAATCGTCATTTTGTTCGTAGTTACCATTACGTCCTGGTGTTGCGTAATCAAATTTCTTAATCATGACGTTTGCAATGAAGAACATGATAACACCAAAGAGTACAGTTACCCAAATGAAGTTAATGATATCCATCGCCAAACCAGCGTTAATAGCGAGAGGTGTACGTGTCAAGAATTCGATAGAACCGAATGAGTGAACACGGAGGTGAACGATGTCAGCCATTGCAAAGGCAGCACCTTGTACAAATGCGTAAATGATGTAAAGTTGAGTAGCTACGAACATGAACATGTACTCGATAGGATCTGTTACCCCTGTCAAGAATGTTGCAAGCACAGTTGCAGTCAACATACCTTTATACTGATGTCTCTTATCATCATCAACGTTACGGTAGATAGCTACCACCATACCCATCAAGATACCAAATGAACCAATCATTTGACCAACTTTGAAACGAGCTGGTGTATAGGCTTCAAGAAGGTGTTTATATTGATATGGATGCGCAACCTTTAAGGTTAGCAAGGTCAGTAACCCATGCGAGCCAGAGTGGATCTTGACCCAAAACTTTAGTACCTTTTGCAGCACCAGTCAAGACTTCATAAGTACCACCCAATTGAGTGTAGTTAATTGGAATAGTCAACATGTGGTGGAGACCAAACGGCAAGAGAAGACGTTCCAATGTACCCGAACAAGAACGGTGCCAAAATTGGAGCATTTTCTTTCGAGTTGGCAATCCACATACCAAAACCGTTAATTCAAGATTGGATAACTGGCCATACAATAGCAAGAACGATGGCTGCAATAGCTGAACGAAGAATAACTACGAATGGTACGAAACGTTTACCATTGAAGAATGATAAAGCTTCTAGCAATTTACGGAAGTTATAGTATTTGTTGTAAGCAGTAGCTCCGATGAAACCAGAGATGATACCTACAAATACAACAACCCATGTTAAGGGCTGGAGCTTCCAAAACACTGATGAAGTAGTCAGACACCTTGATTGATTTGACCAAGAAGTGTGTGAACTGTAGCACCCTTATCAGCAAGAATATCTGAAGTAACACCAAAGATTGAACCAGTCAAGCGGTTAATCAAGATAAATGCAAAACCTACTGCAAAAGCACCTCCTGCACGTTCCTTAGCCCAACTACCACCAATGGCAAGGGCAAACAAGATGTGAAGGTTACTACCGATAACCCCCAACCAATTTGCTCAAGAAATCCACCTGTAATAACGAGTGGTGCCGCGTTTGGATTAATCATGGCAATCGTTTTACCGATAGAGATCATAAGACCTGCTGCTGGCATAACCGCGATAACAACCATGAGGGCCTTACCAAACTTTTGCCAGAAATCAAAGCCAAAGTTTTCTTTTAGCTTATTCATTTCATTTCCTCCCATATTCTATGCGAGCGTTTGCATAGATTATATAATCTTTATAGCACCTTTTGATAATTTGTAAAGCATTTTCTTAAACTTTTTTGTTTTTTTTTACAAAAAGAGGCCGCCAGCAAAAACTGGATGACTCAGACATTTATTAGGCCATCAAAACCATGAGAATTGGGATAACGATCATGGTCGCGAGGGTAGTCTCAGTCACCATGATAGCAGCGTAATCACTATCAGCTCCGTAGAGTTTAGCAACCACAGGTGCATTGGTCATGACAGGCATAGCCGACTGGATGATAAAAACTTGCTTCATCAAAGTTGGTAAGGAGGACCAATAAACGATTGCAGCCATCAAAACCGGGGCAACCACAAAGCGTCCTAGCAGAATTAATACCTGGTCTTTTTTCAGAACCAACTGCTTCACTCCTGCATTAGACACTGACAAACCGATAAAAATCATAGATAAAGGAGTTGTTAAACTACCTAAATACTGCAAATCACTGGTTAAAAATGTCGGTAACTGAATATGAAGAATAACGATAATAAGACCTATGATAAAACCCATAAGAGGGGGAGAAAAAATCTTATTTAAACTAGTTTTTAAATCAAACTCAGCTTCTCCTTCACCATCTCGCTGGATGAGATAGGTCCCCAAGGTCCAGAAAAAAGTCGTATTACACATGTAATAGATCAGAACATAGGGAATACTAGCATCTCCAAAAAGAGCTTGGTTGATTGGTAGTCCCACGAAGATCGTATTAGAATTAAAAAACATGGAAATAAAGAGTCCACGACGATCCTTTCTGACTGCAAAAATCCTAGCCACTGCTGTTGCAATTCCAAACAAAATCACCATAGACAGAGCAGGAAAACGTAATTCTGGCAACATCTTAAGCAGGTCTGCTGCTGTGAAACGCTGCGTGATGGTATAAAGCATATAGCAGGGCAAGGCAATTTGGGTGACCATCTTAGCGATTAGGCCACGCGACTTATCATCAAACCAGCCTTTTTCCCCCATGACGAAGCCCACTAAAATCATACCCAGGATGACTAGAATTCCAGATATACTTGTTAAAAAGATTTCCATATTTCCTCCTTTTTGTTTTTGCTACGATTTATGACAGACAATAGCAGAATCTGACTGATTTTTTCTGACTAGAAATCTACCATTATTTTTAACTCAAATCTCAAAAACCACTTTAGTATATCACAAAAAGAGCTCGATTTCTCAAGCTCCTTTTCTATTATTTACTCTGCTTTTAAGAGAGGCCTAAAGATTGATACCAGACCAAAGAAGGCGATGAAGATAAGAGTAATGGTCGCACTAGCTGGTGTTTCCCAATAATAGGAAATAAAGATACCAGAGAGCATCCCAACCAAACCAATACCAATAGCCCAGAAAATAACAGACTTGAAGGTCTGACCTATTTTCATACCAATAGCTGCTGGGAGAATCATGATGGTAGAAACCAAAAGTGATCCTGCTGCTGGAATCATCAAGGCAATCGCTATCCCTGTCACAATATTGAAGAGGAGCGACATGAGACGTACTGGCAAGCCATCTACATGAGCAGTGTCTTCGTCAAAAGTCAAAAGATACATAGGACGAATAAAGAGGAGAGTCAAGATCAGTACAATAGCCGCAATAAGAAAGAGAGCATGCACCTGCTCAGAGCTAATCGTGATAATAGAACCGAAAAGATAGCTATCCAAACTCATACTACTGCTACCCGCCTTGTCACTAAGAATAAGAGCCACTGCCAATCCCATTGACATGAGGATAGCTGTTGAAATCTCCATATAATGCTTGTAACTGACCCTGAGGTATTCCAAAACTAAAGCAGCAATAACCACAACCACAAGGGTCATCCAAGTGGTTGATTGTCCCAAGAAAATTCCAACAGCCACCCCAGCTAGGGACACGTGACTCAAAGTATCGCTCATCAGACTCTGACGACGAAGAATTAAGAAGAGTCCCAAAATTGGCGAAAAGATACTGATAGCAATCACGGCGAGAATAGCACGTTGCATAAAATCATAGGCTAATAATTCACTAATCATGTTTGTGATCCTCTCCATCCTTTTCATGGATATTGAAACAACGCCAAGGCAATTTCTGGTTACGAACCAGGTGAATATTACGGTCTGTGTACTCCTTGACTTCCTCTGGGTCATGGGTAATCATTAAGACAGACTTGCCATGATTATGAGCAGAGTGGTGCATGAGTTCGTAAAAGGTATTGGCTGTCCCTGCATCCATCCCTGTCGTTGGCTCATCCAAAACAAAGATATCAGGATCTAAAGCAAAAATACGAGCAATGACAGCACGTTGCTTTTGACCACCTGAGAGATGTCCAATCTGCTTGTAACGATTTTCCCACATACCTACAGACTCTAGAGCACGTTGAACATGCTCTAAGTCATGTTTGTTCAAACGACGGAACCACCCCTTATGGGGGTAGCGACCTGACTTGACAAACTCATAAACAGTACTTGGGAATCCTGCATTAAAGCTGGCAATTTGCTGTGGTAGATAGGCCATGCGAAGCTTCTTACCATCTTTGTTAAGATCAGAAATCGTCACAATCCCCTTCTTAGGCTTGAGAATTCCTAGGGTAGCCTTAATAAGCGTTGACTTGGCAGCTCCATTTTCCCCAGTCAGGGTCACAAACTCCCCAGAATCCAAATGATAGTGAATATTGTCCAGAACGGGCTCCGCATCATACTGGAAGCTCAGACCTTCAACTGTAATATAACGCATCTTATTCCTCTATTTTTTCTGCTAATTTTATCAAGAAACGGCCAATAACCTGACGCTCTTGATGATCAAACTGATCCAATACAGACCGATAAACCCCAAGGGTCTCTTGGTGGTGTTCCTTATGCTCTTGGGCAATAGGTTGAGCTTCTTGTGTCAAGACGAAATAGGTCACGCGCCCATCATCCTTGTCTTTCTTACCCTCCAACATGCCCTCTTTGACCAAGGTTTTTACTGCCTTGGTAACAGCAGCCTGGCTGACATTGAGAGCCTTAGCCAACTCAGAATTGGTCTTTTGCCCCTCAGACAAAAGCATGAGAATATGCTCCTGGGTGTTGGTCAACTTAACCTTACTTCGGCACTGACCAATGAGGAGCTCATACTGATTTTCAGCCTTAAGCAAAATTTGATTAATCAATTGATTTACTTGTTCTTCTAGTTCTATCATTACTTTCTCCATTTACTTAACCAGTTAATTATATCGAAAACACAGAGGTTTTGCAAGGAAAAATAAAAAGTCCAACCGCAGCTAGACTTAAAAATGATAATAGGTTTAAGATACTGCCCGTGTCTCTTCCTTCCAAAAACAGGTATAACCTATATTAAATACCGCCAAGAAAGCCAAGAGAGTCCATGACCAAGTAGCACCCAAGGACTGGTTTAAGGCCAAAATCACAGCTGCACCCAGGGGTACAGTCGCTGTGACAATGGTTGAAAAGATACTAAAGACAGCGTTCTGTCGCTCTTCAACAATGGAGAAGATGACGATGGTATCTGATTTTGGATTGGAAATGGCTGTCGCATAAGAAGAAAGAAAAAGCAAGGTAAAGAGGACAATGGGATTGTGCCATACAAAGATACTGATAAGCATCAACAATGCTAGACTATTCTCAAAAAGCAGGTTGGACCTAATGGACCACTTGCGGTAAAAGTCGAACGGAAAAAGTGATCCTAAAAAGAAAGCAACCAATTCAATAGACTCAAAGACTGTGATAGTCACAGCATAAGACCCCAACTGCAACTCCTTGACCGATAAGAGATAAATCATCAACAGAGTGGCCATGGCTGACGAGAGCAGGTTCATACTAGAGTAAATCATGACCAAATTAAAAATAGAGGACTGGGATTTGAGAAAGGTGAAATTGGTTATGGTGTCCCTGACAAACTGACAAATCAGGGCTTTTAAGGATTCTGCTTGTTGTTCTTTGGACTCAGGTATTGGTTCATCAAGATGGTCAAAAAGTTTTCGCCCTCGTCGCAAGACCAGATAAGAAGCCAAGAAAACCAAAACATTAATCAAGGCAAACAAGAAATAGTTATGAGCCAGCAGGGCAATGAGCATGACACCCACGCTCTTTCCCGCTAAGGTGACGATATTAGACATTCCCTTACGAAAAGAGATGGCTAAGGAAAAATTCTCCTCATCTACCACCCGACGATTGAGGGAAAGATTGAGATAGGCAGTGTAATTACCAATAATATCACTCATAAAGTTGATGGCTAGGACCAAGACGAAGACCCACCAACTAGGTTTAAGCAAGGTTAACACCCCAAAAAAGACATATAAACTCATCTGCAACCAGCGTACCAATTTCATGGCCTTAAAGCTATTTGACGCTCGATCAGAGACATAACCCACAATAAAATCAAAAACATAGGGAAGCGAGGTAATCAAACTCGCCAACCCCACCGCCAATTCTGGATTAGGGAAGGTAGCCGCATAGAGAACCGAAACCAAGTCAAACAAGGTGGTCCCAAAGATACCTAACAAGATGGATAGGGTCAAAACCCTATAAGGCTTGTGTTGTAAAAAAAGCTGCATTTAAACCTCCTGATGGGTAAGAAATAGATTAAACATAAATTGATACTCATGAGTTACATCTCTCTCCTCATTATTAGGATAATAATCATAGATATGTAATCGATTCTTTTCTCTGAACTCGAATATTGAAGAGTTAGACAGCTGTCTCATCGCTTTATTCGTCAGATTTAATTCTTGTATAGTACTAAAATTTGACTGCGAAACTTTATATAAAACATAGGATATCCCCAGTTGTCCAGAAAATAAATCTCTACGCTTACAAAATGAAATATTTGTCAAAAAACGAATATATTCTTTCTTAAAATAGTTTTCATCACCAGTTAACTCCCATAACTGTAAAGACAATAAAACATAACCAGATAAGCCATCATTTACATAGGGAGTGGAAATACTATCAGAAAAACTATTAACAAATTCAATATAATTTTCCTTTTGGACAATAGCATGACTAGCTTCAGTAAACAGTCTTTTTGCCTCTAAAAGGATAATATCATCTTTCGTCAACTTATAATATTCTACTAAAAATAAAACTATGCCTAGTTTTCCATCATAAATTCCATTATTTTCAACAATATTATCATTGCTAATACTATACTTTATCCTAAAATATATTAAATCTAGTATCTCTTTATAAAGTATATCTAGATGATTAAATTTTAATTCATACAAAACCTCTAGACCAAGCCCAACAATACCTGAATGAAACGAAAATTCGTTACAATTTTTTACCCAGAATAGTATATTGCCCAATTGTTGTGTCAGACCATATTCTGATATTTCAATATTAAGTTCTTCATAATTTTTATCAAAAATCTTAAAGGAATTTGAAAATACAGACTCTCCATAATTTTTCTCTAACCATTCACTAAATTCTGGTACAAGAAAATAGTATCTTTTTTTATAAATCAAACTACAACTATCGCCATAGTTCTCAGATTTAGTCATAAACTCAGCAGTAAAATATCGATTTGTTCTATCATTTATACGTTTCCTAAAAACTGTACTTATTTTACTTTGTCTTAAACATGTTTCTAAATCTTTTCTCCAATTCAATGGTTGTCTAATCAATAATTCAATAACTTTAAAAATACTATCAGAAGGATAAGTCATCACACAAAATTGTCTGAACATCTTTAATACCTCGTTACCAGAAACACCATGTCTTAAATATTGATTTATCGGAAATACATAGTTCATTAAGGTATAACCTAATTTGTGAAAATCTCTTTCCTTATCTCCTAATTCAATATGGCTATGGTCATAAAATGTCATAGTCATTCCTGCACCTTTTGATTTAATTGATAAAACCTCTTCACTGTTAGAATCAACAATATTGTAGGATGAGCCAAAATCACAAAGTGATACATATACATCGTCCGTAAAATCAACAAAAATATTATTGGAGCTGACATCATTGATAATAATACCTTTTTGGTGAACCGAATCAAATAAAATCAATAATTTCATCACTAAATCTGAGAAAGGGATACTTTCGAATAGAAAACTAGATGCTATCAAAGATAACATGTCCCCTTTCAATTTTGATTCAACTAAATAGTAATTTCCCCATTCATAAAAAGATAATCTGTATTTAGGGATTCCTTCTAAAGTTTCTAGTTGTTTTATTATCTTTTCCTCATTTTTTATATCTCCAATTGCAGTACTATTAGTTCCCAAAATATTTTTACGGCCTTCCTTTAGAATAGTAACATTACCATCATATTTCGATTCATATACATTACCTGAGGCACTCTCATGTATAATCATAGTAGGTTCAACTGTACAACCTAAAAAAGTTGCTACATTATGATACTCATCATTAATGTTTTCAAATGGATCCTCAATGCCGTTTGGTAACTCAAAAAAAGACCTATTATCCATAATAGGAGTACCACCAATTAACAAATAGTCTGATTGTGCTGCCATTACACCATAAGCCAAACTCTATGCTTTGAGGGCTTATCCTCAAAAGCGAGGCAAAGATAATCGGTTTTTATTTCTTTGCCAAATTTTGAGCGAATTATTTTGCAATGAG
>ENA-ORMN01002734-ORMN01002734.1-human-gut-metagenome-genome-assembly--contig:-NODE-2734-length-14822-cov-5.130426_pt1 | contig 14822 bp, 9 predicted proteins | sample MGYA00242102_ERZ508993 | MGnify/ENA primary metagenome ERZ508993 (study PRJEB26280, sample SAMEA2338770) | human gut metagenome | biome: human gut; feature: human-associated habitat; material: faeces... | reverse complement strand
AGCTCATATTTTCAAAATTATAGGAAATAAGCTGTTGGGGAGTAACTCCTTGTTGTAACAGCTCTTGTTTTATAAGATCTAACATAACAGATTTACCGCAACGTCGGATACCTGTAAGTACTTTTACTAAATCACTGTTAATGAATGGGCGGATTTTTTTCATGTAAGATTCTCTTTTGATCATGTAAATCACCTCACTATCTATATAATATATCAGTTATATCTTAAATTCAAGACGAAAATCGAATTTCTATCAGATATAACTGAAACTTTTCGCGATTTTAGATTTTTATCAGTTATATCTGATAAAAATCCCGCTGCTGTAGTCAAAAAAAGCATACTTTTTTAGTATACGCAGAAAAAAATTAAAAAATTTTCCTCTTACCCTCTTTACAAATTGAAAACCTAGTATTATAATAAGCGCATAAAGCAACAACGTGGTTGTTGGATCGAAAGGTCCAAACTTCGTGGTTGCTTTTTCTTTTATATCAGCGGTGAGAATTATAATTTATATCTTACCCATGATAAGTGCAACGAAGCACCGTAGCAGCGCAGGGCGCAGCTGACGGTGCTTTCTTATTTACAGAGCCAGAGAGAAGAAAATCTGTAAAGCACAAAAAATGTAATTCAAATGAGGGGCTTACACTTCGTAAACCCAAGGAAATTCTCAGAGAGAAATTAGGGAGGTTTTACAATGAATGATGTACCGAAACTGTTTGGCAGCTTAGTTTTTAACGAAAGCGTTATGAAGGATCGTCTGCCGACTGCAACCTATAAGGCATATAAGGCAGCAGTGCTGGCAGGCACTCCGCTGAATCTGGAAATTGCTAATATCATCGCCAATGCTATGAAGGACTGGGCTCTGGAGCATGGCTGCACTCATTTCACCCATTGGTTCCAACCGATGACCGGTATTACTGCTGAAAAGCATGAAAGCTTCATTTCTCCTACTGCCGAAGGCCGTGTTATTATGGACTTCTCCGGCAAAGAGCTGATTCAGGGCGAGCCTGATGCTTCCAGCTTCCCGTCCGGCGGCCTGCGTGCAACCTTTGAAGCCCGCGGCTATACAGCATGGGACCCGACCTCCTATGCATTTATCAAAGATAACTGCCTGTGCATTCCTACAGCCTTCTGCTCCTATACCGGCGAAGTGCTGGATAAAAAGACTCCGCTTCTGCGTTCCATGAATGCAGCCAGCAAAGCAGCCTGCAAGCTGCTGAAGCTGTTCGGCATTGATACTATCCGCGTCAACAGTACTGTTGGTCCGGAACAGGAATATTTCCTCGTAGATAAAAAAATGTGGGAAAAACGTAAAGACCTGGTTTACACCGGCCGTACCCTTTTCGGTGCGAAATCTCCGCGTGGGCAGGAACTGGACGACCACTACTTCGGCATTATCAAACAAAGAGTTCTTTCCTTCATGAAGGATTTGGACGAGGAACTGTGGAAGCTGGGCGTACTCGCCAAGACCGAGCATAACGAAGTTGCTCCGGCACAGCACGAGCTGGCACCAATCTTTACCACTACCAACGTAGCATCTGACCATAACCAGCTGATGATGGAGTTCATGAAACGTGTTGCTCTGCGTCATGGTCTTGTTTGCCTGCTGCATGAAAAACCCTTCGACGGCGTAAACGGCAGCGGTAAGCATAACAACTGGTCCTTATCTACGGAAGAAGGTCTTAACCTGCTGGATCCTGGCAAGGAGCCGTACAAAAACATCCGCTTCCTGACCTTCCTGGCAGCAATCATCAAGGCTGTTGATGAATATCAGGATCTGCTGCGTGTATCTGTTGCCAGCGCCGGCAATGACCATCGTCTGGGCGCTAACGAAGCTCCTCCGGCTATCGTTTCCATGTTCCTTGGCACTGAGCTGACTGCAGTTCTCGAAGCTATTGCAGCAGACAAGGTTTACAACGGCAACCCGGAAAGCTACATTAAAGTAAGTGACGATACTATTCCTGCTCTTGTTAAGGACAACACCGACAGAAACAGAACCTCTCCGTTCGCCTTCACCGGCAATAAATTTGAATTCCGTATGCTGGGCAGCATGTTCTCCATCGCCGGACCCAACATCGTACTGAATACCATCGTTGCCGAAGAGCTGGATGAATTTGCCGATAAGCTGGCAGATGCTCCTGACCTGGAAGCAGCAGTATATGATTTGGTTAAAGAAACCTACAAGGCTCATAAACGCATTGTCTTCAACGGTAACGGTTATACCGATGCATGGGTTGAGGAAGCTGCCAAACGCGGTCTGCTGAACCTTAAATCTACTCCGGAGGCTTTGCCGTATCTGGGACATGCCAAGAACATCGAGCTGTTCGAAAAGCATAACATCTTTACAAAAGCCGAGGTTGAATCCCGTGTAGAAATCCTGCTGGAGAACTACAGTACCACGATTTCTATCGAAGCAGCAACCATGCTGGATATGTTCCATAAGGACATCCTCCCGGCAGTTACCGCTTATACCGGAGATTTGACCAAAGCAGTACTTGATAAAAAGGCTGCCGGTGTCAGCGCAGGCTTTGAAGGCGCACTTGCCGATAAGCTGAGCAAGTTGGGCGGAGAAATGTATGCATCCTCCCTGAAGCTGGAAGATGGCTTGAAGGAAGCAGCAGAAATCGGCGATAGCGAGAAACAGGCTCTGTACTATCACGATACCGTTCTTGAAGAAATGGGCAAGCTGAGAAGTGCGGTTGATGCTGCCGAAGCTTTGACCGGTGGTAAGTATCTCGACTATCCGACTTATGGTGAGTTGTTGTTTGGTGTAAATGAGTAAGCTGCAGTTGCCTTCTCGACAGCCTTGAGTAAGGTGTGTTAAGATAAAATAATATATATAAACTCATACACAATGGGGTGTATCCGAAAAATCGGGTACGCCCCTTTTTCTTTAGCTAATGCCATGTGAGCGCTGCTCAATGACACGTTAAAAAATATTATAATTTGAGGGGTGTTTGCAAATGGACAAATATGTATCTGCCGATACTATATGGGTGCTGATAGGTGCCTTCCTGGTATTTTCTATGCAGCCGGGCTTCGCAATGGTTGAAACAGGCTTTACCAGAGCAAAAAATGCCGGCAACATTGTTATGAAAAACGTCATGGATATGTGCCTCGGTTCCATCGTTTTCTGGGTTCTGGGCTTTGGCCTTATGTTTGGTACCGATATCGGCGGCTTCATCGGCATGCCAGACTTCTTTGTGAAAGGTGATTACGGTGCCAGCTATCCAAGCACTGCGTACTTTATCTTCCAGACGATGTTCTGTGCTACCGCAGCAACCATTGTTTCCGGTGCTATGGCAGAACGTACCAACTTTCTGGTTTATTGCATTTACAGCGTATTAATCAGCGCTATTATTTACCCGATTAGCGGTCACTGGATTTGGGGCGGCGGCTGGCTCGCACAGATGGGTTTCCACGATTTCGCCGGTTCCACTGCCGTACATATGGTAGGCGGTGTTGCTTCTCTCGTCGGTGCCAAGATGATTGGCGCGCGTATCGGCAAATACAATGCCGACGGTACGGTAAACGCTATTCCCGGTCACAGCATTCCGCTTGGTGCCTTGGGCGTTTTCCTTCTCTGGTTTGGTTGGTTTGGCTTCAACGGTGCTTCCACCGTCTGCGCAACCGGTGATGACGCCCTGGTTTCCATGGGTGCTATCTTCATTACCACTAACATGGCTGCAGCAGCTGCTGCTACTGCAACTATGATTTACACCTGGATTCGTTACGGCAAGCCTGATGTTTCCATGACACTGAACGGCGTGCTTGCAGGTCTGGTAGCAATTACTGCAGGCTGCGACATGGTAAGCCCGGCCGGCGCTTTAATCATCGGCCTGATTGCCGGTGTACTGGTAGTTGCTGCAGTTGAATTCTTCGACCAGAAGCTGAAGATTGATGATCCTGTCGGTGCAATTTCTGTTCATGGTGTCTGCGGTGCCTTCGGTACTCTCGCAACCGGTCTCTTCGCTCTTGACGGCGGGCTCTTCTATGGCGGCGGTACTGATTTCCTGGTAAAACAAATCCTCGGCGTTGTAGTTGTAGCAACCTATGTTGCGATTACGATGACGATTATCTTTAAAGTTCTTGATAAGCTCTTCGGTCTGCGTGTTAAGGAATCCGAAGAAATCAAAGGCCTGGATATGGAAGAGCATGGCCTGCTCAGCAGCTATGCCGACTTTATGCAAACTCCGTTGGAGGCACAGACCTCTGTTACTACTACTTATGTTACTCCGGTCAAGGAAACTGCAGCTAAGCCTGCAGGTGCAGTAAAGATGAGCAAGGTTGTTATTATCACCTCGCAAAATCGTTTCGAAGCATTGAAGAATGCTTTGGATAAGCTGGGAATTACCGGCATGACTGTTACCAAGGTTCTGGGATATGGCATTCAGAAGGGCTCCACGGAAATGTATCGTGGTGCTGAGGTTGCTGCACACCTGCTGCCGAAGGTAAAGGTTGAAATGATTGTTTCCGCAATTCCTGTTGCAGCAGTAGTTAATGTTGCTAAGCAGGTTCTGTATACCGGCAAATACGGCGATGGCAAAATCTTCATCTATGATGTTGAGGATGTTGTTAAGATTCGTACCGGTGAAACAGGCTATGATGCTCTGCAGGATTATCCTATTGAGGAAAAATAATTTGCTTCTCCCTAATCAAACTCCCTAATAAAACAGGAAGGCGCTCGATGTCTTGCGTAATGCAGGCTAAGAGCGCTTTTCTGTGTGTTGGAGGAGAATGCTTTTATAATCTTATTATGGCGAAAAAACTTGCAAAACTGCATTGTTTAGGCCAAAATAAGATTGAATCGTATTTTAGCCGGATTGGAGTGAATGCTATGAATAAAAACGTTGATTTATATAATGAGATGATAGCTTTTTTTGCAGGAGATGCACGCCGCTGTCAGCATTTTATTAAGGTTGCCAGCCTGGTAAAGCAGCTGGCTGAGAGCGAGGGTGCAGATGCAGAGCTGACAGAGCTTGTTGAGGCGGCAGGTCTTGTGCATGACTGCGGTATTAAGCCGGGTGAAGCCAAGTACGGCGCCGGTCATTGCACCGGTAAAATTCAGGAGCAGGAGGGACCGTCGGTAGCACGCGAACTTTTGCAAAAGGTTGGGTATGCCCCTGAAAAAATTGAACGCATCTGCTATCTTGTCGGCCATCACCATACGTATAATATGATTGACGGTCTTGATTATCAGTTGCTTGTGGAAGCTGATTTTATAGTAAATTTTTATGAGGACGGTACGCCGAAGGAGAATATTGCCAAGGCTGTGGAGCGGATTTTTAAAACAGAGAGCGGAATAAAGCTGGCAAAGACTATGTTCGGTCTTTGATATACAATGCTGTGGCTTTTCGGTCACAGCATTTTTCTTGCTATTTTGTTCTATGCTTGCTAAAATAAACAGGATTAGGTTATTTTTTGGAGGCATAGAATATGAAGGAAATTTATGATTTAGCAGAACAATATCATAACGATGGCAATAACTGTGTGGAATCCGTAGTTAAGGCGTGTAATGACGGCTTAAAGCTGGGCCTGCCGGATGTAGCAATCCGCATGGTGTCCGGCATGGGCGGCGGTATCGGCCGCAGCGGCTGCGTGTGCGGTGCGCTGAGCGGTTCCTGCCTGGTTATCAGTTCTATCGTGGGTAGATTGGATCCGTCCGAAAAACATCAGACAGAGGTCTATAAATATACGCATGAGTTTTATGAGCGCTTTACAGCGCATTTTGGTGCTTCCTGCTGCAGAGCACTGAACCGCCTGAGCTTCGGCACACCGGAATACAGAACTAAATGTATTAAGATTACTGCCGAAGCGGCAGACATGGTATCAGATTATCTGCAGGAAAAGGGCTTGGTAAAATAAGCATTGGCTGCGAAACTGAAAGAAGGACTGATGGAGGTCAGGCTGATGGAAAAAACTGAGTTGAAGAACATTGTAATTTTAGCAACCGGCGGCACTATTGCCGGCAAGGCTGCTTCCGGTACCCAGATGACTGGCTATACTGCTGGTGCCTACAGCGTTGCCGATTTGCTGGCAGGTGTGCCTGAACTGGGCGAGCTGGCGCATATCAGCGGCGAGCAGCTGTGCAATATCGACAGCAGCAGTATTACCGATGCGTTGCTGCTGCGCTTGGCGCAGCGCTGCAATGAGCTGCTGGCGCAGGATGATGTCGACGGCGTTGTTATCACTCATGGTACCGATACTATGGAAGAAACGGCCTTCTTCCTGAACCTGACGGTGAAGAGCGCTAAGCCGGTGGTCATCGTGGGCGCAATGCGTCCTGCCACCGCAGTCAGTGCCGACGGACCTTTGAATATTATCAACGCTGTTAAGGTGGCTGTGGATGCTGCAAGCGCCGGGCAGGGCGTGCTGGTGATGATGAACGATGAAATCTACAGCGGGCGTGACGTGACCAAGACAAACACGGCGAATGTGGCAACATTCAAGGCAACGAACGGTGGTCCTTTAGGCTTTATCGTTGGCGGTGAGGTACATTACTATTATCGCAGCGTGCGTCCGCACACACTGCAGAGCGAATTTGACGTAACTGGTGTTACTGCTTTGCCGCGCGTGGATATCATCTACACGCATATCGGTGAGGATCGCGTATTTGTGGATGCGGCACTGGCAGCAGGCGCGCGTGGTCTTATCTACGCCGGCAGTGGCATGGGCAGCATTCATGAGGATGTGGAAGCGGCGCTGGCGGAGGCTGTTGGCCGTGGCGTTGTGGTTGTGCGTTCCAGCCGCACCGGCAGCGGTATTGTTGCCGCAGGCTTGGAGCGGTGGCAGGAGCAAGACTTTTTGTATGCGGATAACCTTAATCCGCAAAAGGCACGCCTTTTGCTGCAGCTGGCACTTTTGCGGACGCAGGAGCGCAACGAGGTGCAGGAGATTTTTAACCGTTATTAAAAGATAAACAGTATAAAAAGCAAAAAAGCTATCAGCGGGCAAAGCCCGGTGATAGCTTTTTTTATGTGCGCTTTAGAATTTTACCATCTTCTGTAACTGTTATGGTGCTTGGCACGTTCTGCCTGACGGGCAGCGCGCTCCGCTTCGTAAACCTCGCGGGCAGCAAAGAAATCCTCCAGCTTCCAGCCGCGGTTAAACATTTCAATCAGCAGCTTGCCGGTGTTGTTGGCATCATCAAAGGCGGTGTGCCACAGGCCGGCGGTGTTGACCTCCTGTTCCTCGGTAGCCTTTTTCAGACCGGTGGTGTAATCATCACCCTTCCACAGGCGGTAGGCCAGCGCCAAATCAAGATAGTCCTCGTATTTTACGGGGTTTTCGATTTTATGACGCTCGCAGCCTGTCTGCAGTACCTTGTAATCCTCGGTTCCCCAAGCTACAAAGTAGGTTTCGCCGCTTTCATACAGCGCTGCCAGCTCCTGCACCATGGCAGGAAATTCAATGGCCTGCTGCATATCTTTGGCGGTTATCATGCAAAAATCCATAGAATCCTTGGCTTGCTTAGGATAAAAATGTGGTTTGACAAAGCTTTGGATGCGTCCGCAGTCGGTGAGCGGTTCGCCGTCCAGCTTCACTGCTCCAATTTCGATAATCTCGGAAAAGAAGCCGCGCGGACGGCCGACAGGGCGCTCGTAGGTAGTAAATTCAAAATCAACGACTAAAAATTTCTTCATTGCAATTCCTTATTACACTAAAGCATAGCCTGCTGCTCAGTGCTTTTTACCACAGCATTTTTTATACTTCTTGCCGCTGCCGCAGGGACAGGGGTCGTTAGGATAAACCTTTTTCGCTTTGGCACCTACACGGGTATTTTGCTGAGCTGCCTGCTGTGCGTCACGTAGCAGCTTGATAGTTTCGTTAGGAGTGTGGCCGCCGAGGCAGAACATACGGGTTGCACTGTTGCGGGCGTTCTGCAGCAGTACGGAAAGTCTGCCGAGATGGCTGTAATTGTTCCAAGCGGGAATATTAGCCTGCAGCTTCTGAATTAGCTCAGAGGTATTGCCGTCGGTGTTGGAGTTTTCAAATTCATAGATGTACTGGCACCAGTAATGTGCATCCAGTGCCGCAACATTCAGCTCCTGAGTGAAGAAGTCATGCAGATCCTGATATGCGGTAGTAGATTGCATATAACCGTAGTGGGAAAGCATGGTGATTTCCTTTACGGTAGGCAGGTACAGGCCGAAGGGCTTTCTGCCCTGCTCCAGTCTGGTGTAGAAGTCATCGCTGTCATTTTTCTTGAGCAGGATGCGGCCATCTTTAATTGCGCAGGGGTTAAAGTTGCTCGGAACCTCGGCCAGCAGCTGCGGCAGGGTTTCCGGAGTAAGCTCAAAGCCTGCTTTTTGATTATACATTTCGCAGAAAAATTCCACCGGCAGGATAAGGTGCAGGCTGGACATAGCGGTGATGCAGTCCAAAAGCCATGCCAGCTGTTGGCGGTGTGCCTGAAAGTCTGTGGTGTTGATTTTTTTGTAGACGGTGCGTGCTTCCTTTACTGCTTCGAAGCAGTCATCGGGATAGGAAACAATGTAGCCCATAGAAATAAAGGGCAACAGCAGTGCATATTCACTGTAAGTAGGATGAAAGCATTTTTTCTCCAGGGCTGCTTCGAAAGCCTGAATGTTTTCGTCCGGCATAATAGCAAAGCGTTTTGCTGCAATTTCCGGCTTTTGCATTTCTGTGCAGATTTTTTCTGCCAGCTCGTCCTTTTTGAGCTTGCTGTAGGTGATGCAGAGCTGACGCGCCGCAAAAATCAATTTATCCTTAGTGAAGGCTTTTAAGTAATCCAGCAATACAGGCTTACGGGATGGTTGATTCTTAGTTTTGGTTGTACTTGCAGACATATTGATAGAAAATCTCCTTCTTTGTAATCTTACGTATCTCTTAATTATAAATAAAAACAGGAAATATAGCAAGTGAGGAAATTTAATATACAGTTTATTATACGTTTTTCGGCGGTTAAATTTATTTTTCAGCCTCTACTTGCTGGCAACGCATAGCAGGAATCAGGAAAAAGGCACAGTAAATAAAGGAAAGCAGCACGATTGCGCCGCCACCGAGACCTATATAAGCGATGGAAGCATGCGTACAGATAAGTCCGCCCAGATAGCTGCCGCTGCCGATACCAAGATTATAAATGCCGGAGTAAATCGACATAGCCACAGCGGAGGTGCTCATAGTAGTTGTGCGCAAAAGCTCTGCCTGGCCTACAACGTTGAAGGCGGTAACGAAAATGCCCCAGATTGCGCAGAGCAGCACCAGCAGATAATGATTGATGCTTACGGGGTAGAGCAGCAGCAAAACAACTGCAACGCCAAGTACGGTGATGCGGAAGAAGTGATAGCGGCATTTATCATACCATTTGGAAAAGGCTGCGCTGCCCAAAAGTCCGGCTGCACCGAAAATAACCAGGGTGATGGTTATCCAGGCATCATCCATCAGCGCAATCTGCTTCAGGTAAGGCTCGATATAGCTGTAGGCGGTATAATAGCCGGTGGGGAGTAAAAAGGACATCATATAGAGGCCGATGAGCACAGGATTTTTCAGCATTACCGGCAACTGCGAAAGCGTAAACGGTTCGCTTTTTTCCAGCTTGGGGAAGACGAAGAACATATAGGCCAATACGATGAAGGCCAAAACAGCGATGCACATAAAGGCCATGCGCCAGCCTACGTAAAGGCCGATGATACGTCCTAAGGGCAGGCCGACAATGATGGCGATGGCAGTGCCGGTGACTATCATACTCATAGCTAGTGCTTTAAAGGGACCTTTGACCAGACGCACGGCGATAGGCGAGGCAACGGACCAGAAAATGGAGTGGGCGAAGGCTACGCCGATACGCGAAAGCAGCAGCGTCCAAAAGCCGGTGGCGAAGGCAGAGGCTACATGCGATACGGCGAACAGGCTGATGGTTGCCAGCAAAAGCTTGCGCAGCGGATAGCGGGAAGCGGCAATCATCAGCGGCAGGCTCATGAGCATTACAACATAGGCGTAAATGGTAATCAGCATGCCTGCCTGCGCTTCCGTCATGCGGAAATCTGCGGCGATATCGGACAAAAGGCCTATGGGCATAAATTCCGATGTGTTAAAAATAAAGGCGGAAATGGTCATGCCGATTAACGGCAGCCATTCGCGGGTAGTTATTTTGTTTTCCATATATATAAAGCACCTGACTTTCATTCTATAAAATTGCGGTGTATATTATAGCACAGCATATTTGTGTGCTACAAGCAAAAAGATTGTAAATTATTGGCTGTGGGATGTTGCGGAGGTTTTCTTTGAAAAGGGCTGTCGTTAAGGGGCAAAAACAGTAAAGGCGTTCTACTTAAGTACGGTAGAACGCCTTGGAATCTTTTTATGCTTCTTTTACTTCGCTGTCGCCAGCATCAGCTTAATGCGGTTTTCCTGATTGACGCGGGCAGCGCTGGCATCATAGTCCAACGCCAAAATATTGGCCTCCTCGGCAATCTCCTTGATTTTGTTAATCATGCCGCGGCCGGCGATGTGGTTAGGCAGGCAGCCGAAGGGCTGAGCACAGATGATATTGGTGTAGCCGCTGTGCACCAGCTCCAGCATTTCGGCAGTCAGCAGCCAGCCTTCGCCCATATTGTTGCCGTAGCCGATAACGCCCTTGGCCATAGCCTTGGTTTCCTCATAGGTGGCGGGGGCGCTGAAGGGAGCGATACTGAGAGCCTGATGCAGTATGCCTTCCATATATTTTAAATACCACATAGCGCCCTTGTTGACACTGTATTTAAGCAGACTACCGCCGTAAAGCTTATAGTCCGTAAGATAAGTATCAACACAGTACATAATGAAATTCATCAGACCGGGCAGCATATATTCGCAGTTCTGACGCTGCAGGAAGGCTTCCAGATTGTTGTTGCCTAAAGCGGCATATTTGATGTAGATTTCACCGACAATACCGACCTTAGTTTTCTCCTTGTTGGTGATAGGCAAATCCGCAAATTCGTGCGCAATAGCCTTAGTAAGCTGCTTGATGGTACCTAAAGCCTGCGCCTTGCCACTCTTGAAGGCTTCGCTTAAGCGTGCCAGCCATTTTTGCGCCAGTCTGTCGGCAGCGCCGTGTACAACTTCGTAGGGACGTGTTTTATTCGTCAGGTACATCAGGGTATCGCCGTAAACAACGGCAGCCAAGAACTTATGCACCATGGATGCGTCCAGATGGAAGCCTGGCTGCTGTTCCAGACCGTTGACGTTGAGGCTGATGACAGGGATGTGCGTAAGGCCGGCTTTTTCCAAAGCCTTGCGCAGCAGATAGATATAGTTGGAGGCACGGCAACCGCCACCGGTTTGGGTGATAATCAGCGCGGTGTACTCCAAATCATATTTGCCGCTTTCCAAAGCGTTTATCAGCTGGCCGATGACCAGCAGTGCCGGATAGCAGATATCATTATTGACGTATTTCAGACCGGTTTCGATTACCTCGCGGCCGGTGTTGTGCAGAACCTCGGCTTTGTAGCCACAGCTTACGAGTGCTGCCTGCAGCAGTGAAAAATGCATAGGCAGCATGCCGGGTATAAGTATAGTATGCGTTTTTTTCATATCCTCCGTGAAGGGGGTAAACTTAACGTTAGCTGCTGGTAGCATATGCAAATCTCCTTTAATTATTATCTATATCGAAAAGCTGGGCTGCGGAAAACAGACTGCGGATGCGGATTTTGGCAGCACCAAGGTTGTCGATATCGTCTATTTTTATTTGTGTATAGATGCGTCCGCGTTCTTCGAGGAGGCGGCGGCATTCATCGGCCGTAATCGCATCGCAGCCGCAGCCGAAGCTTACAAGCTGAATCAGATGCATATCAGGATTTTGGGCAACATATTCGGCTGCCGCATACAGGCGGCCGTGGTAGGTCCACTGGTTGAGCACCTGCAAATCGCGGTTGAGTTCCTTGGTCTTAATATGACTGCTTACGGCATCCTCACTGACGAGGGCAGCGCCCATGTTGGTAATCAGGCGGTCGATACTGTGGTTGACCTTGGGGTCGATGTGATAGGGACGGCCTGCCAGTACAACGATAGGCTTATGCTCTTCGCGTGCCTTGCTGATGATTTCCTGTCCTTTAGCCTTTACCTGCGCTTCATAGTCATAAAAGGCAGTAAAGGCAGCATCAACAGCCTTGTGGATTTCCTCCTTGGTGATATCCGGATAAACCTTGGCAAACATTTCCTGCAGCTTTTTGACCAGCTTCTTTTTATGGAGCAGGCCAAGATAATCATAGAAGAAATGTATTTCGGGCTTATTCAGATCACGTATATTGGCGTGCAGCACTTCGGGATAATAGGCTACGACAGGGCAGTTATAGCAGTTTTCCGTGCCCTGTTCATCTATATTATAGGTCATGCAGGGATAGAAGATATTGGTTATTCCCTGCTGCAGCAGCCATTTGATATGACCGTGCATAAGCTTGGCCGGATAGCAGACGGTGTCGCTGGGGATGGTTCCCTGACCAAGACGGTAAATAGTTTTGTCTTCAATCGGACTATGGACAACCTTGAAGCTCAGGCTGGAGAGTAAGGCATTCCAGAAGGGGAGCAGCTCATACATATTTAGGCCCATAGGTATACCCATAATGCCGCGTTTCGGCGTTTCATTAACCGGCAATTCCTTGAGCAGCTGCAGCTTCTGGCGGTACAGGTTCAGCTCATCCTTGGGTGCCATGTGGGTGATGGGGCGTTCACAGCGGTTGCCGCTGATAAAGCGTTTGCCGCCGGCAAAGGTGTTGACGGTGAGGTGGCAATGATTATTGCACAGGCCGCAGGTCATACCCTTGACGGTATGAACGAATTCACCCAGCTGTTGCAGGTTGAGCAGCGTTGTCTGATGCGGTGCGTCCTTGTAGCGGCGTTGTGCGTACAGGGCAGCGCCGTAAGCTCCCATAAGGCCGGCAATATTGGGACGGATAACGTTCAAATCCATTTCCTGCTCAAAGGCGCGCAGTACGCAGTCATTGAGGAAGGTGCCTCCCTGAACTACGATGTGCTTGCCGATGGCCTCCTTGCTGGCCGGACGGATAACCTTATATAAAGCGTTTTTGACAATACTGATGGACAGGCCGGCGCTGATATTGGCAACGGAGGCACCGTCCTTCTGTGCCTGCTTAACGCTGCTGTTCATAAACACGGTGCAGCGGCTGCCTAAATCTACCGGCATATCTGCTTTAAGACCGATTTGCGCGAACTGCTCGGCTGTGTAGCCCAGAATTTCGGCAAAGGTCTGCAAAAAGCTGCCGCAGCCGCTGGAGCAGGCTTCGTTCAGAAAGATATTATCGATGGCACCGTTATGGATTTTCAGGCACTTCATATCCTGACCACCGATATCAAGAATGAAATCTACCTCCGGCTCCAGATATTGGGCAGCATAAAAGTGTGCCATGGTTTCTACGATACCATAGTCAACACCAAAGCCGTGGCGAATCAGCTCCTCGCCGTAGCCGGTGACTGCACCTGCCAACAGGCGGCAGTTGGGATATATTGTATAGAAATCGGTAAGATAATTGCGGACGGCAACAACAGGATTACCCTTATTGCTTTGGTAGAAGGAGTCAAGCAATTTGCCGTCTGGACTCATAACAGCGATTTTAATGGTCGTGCTGCCGGAATCAATACCGATAAAGGCTTCGCTTGCCTCCGCAGGGGTACCGATAGCGACACTTTCCTTAGAGTGACGCTTCTTGAAAACAGTATATTCGCCTTCGTTTTTAAACAGCGGCGGCAGATGTTCAAAGCTGTGCTGCGCTGCTGCTGCCTGCAGCTTTTCTGGCAGCGTGGTAAGGTCCACCTCGTGCTCGGCGCAGAAGGCTGCACCCATTGCTACGTAAAGCAGGCTGTTTTCCGGGCAGACACCTTTGATATTCAGAACACTGTCAAAGGCATCGCGCAGACAGCTCATAAAGGTGAGCGGACCGCCAAGATACAACACATTGCCGCTGATGGGACGGCCTTTGGCAAGACCTGTGATGGCCTGGCTTGCTACAGCGTGGAAGATGCTGGCTGCCAAGTCGCTTTTTTCCGCACCCTGGTTGAGCAGCGGCTGGATATCGCTTTTGGCGAAAACACCGCAGCGGCTGGCGATGGTGTAGGTGTTCTGTGCCTGCTGTGCCAGCTCGTTCATTTGGGGTGTTTCTACATTCAGCAGGGAAGCCATCTGGTCGATAAAGGCACCGGTGCCTCCGGCGCAGCTGTCGTTCATACGTGCGTCAAAATGGCGGCCTAAGAAGAGGATTTTGGCATCCTCGCCACCAAGCTCAATAATGGCGTCAGTTCCTGGATTGAGCTTTTCGGCGCAGATTTTTTCCGCAAAAACCTCCTGTACGAATTGCAGGCCGCAGCTGTCCGCTATACCGATACCACCGCTGCCGCTGATGGCCAGACGTGCGCTATGCAGTGTAGGGAATTTAGTCATCAATTCTTTATGTAGGGCCAGAATTTTCTCTGCAATCTGGCTGTAATGTCTTTCGTATTTATGGAATAGCAGATTGCCTGCATCGTCCATTACGGCGATTTTAATTGTGGTACTGCCAATATCCAATCCTATCTGCATAGTAACCTCCTGGAATATGAAGCTCAGGGCGATATCCGAAGCATGTTCATATTCTTTTTTTATAATCTGAATCTAAGCTGATAAATACTCATCTTATATTGTAATACTTTACCTGTAATTAGTAAAAGGTGTCATCAATAATTAAAGTAAAAAAAGTGTGAAACGCTGCAGCGTTTCGTCGTTTTGCAGCGAAGAAATGTTGTGCTCAATATAGATAATATATTTTATGAATTTATAATCCTGTAGATAAAAGCGTATATAGTGCATCCAAAGTGGTTTGTTGTAAGTGAAA
>ENA-ORMN01002733-ORMN01002733.1-human-gut-metagenome-genome-assembly--contig:-NODE-2733-length-14827-cov-13.321419_pt1 | contig 14827 bp, 16 predicted proteins | sample MGYA00242102_ERZ508993 | MGnify/ENA primary metagenome ERZ508993 (study PRJEB26280, sample SAMEA2338770) | human gut metagenome | biome: human gut; feature: human-associated habitat; material: faeces... | reverse complement strand
CTTTCCACTAGATATGACCGTTCTTGTTTTCATTTCTTTCACTAACCCTTTTCAACAACACATTCTTATCCTCACATCATCATCTAAGTGATGATACTTGATTGAAAGAATGATTGTTTCATATGAATGTGATTTCATTCTTCATATCCTATTCTGATGAATTGAGATGTTATCCCACTTCCTCATCATCTTCAATACTGATATCAAATGAATTCGTGTATTGAAGAATGATACTTCTGTTGTTTGGAATCAAATGTGAGTGGATTGTGTGATTGTTGATGAATGATTCTCAACAATACTTGATGAAATGAAGTGATGAGTTATCAGATTATGAATTGAGTTGAAACAAATGTCAATCATTCTGATTGTTGATGAGATTTGTGATAGTGTATATGAGAGGAATGATGAAAGAGCCTTTGAATGTTGTGATAAGGATGATTGTGTTGAATGTGTTAAGATGAATGGTGATAATGATATGATGAATGTATCTCCTGATATGTGTTGTAGTAGAGTGTATAGAGATAGAAATGAAGATATGATGATTTTGGTATTGATATGATATTTGATAATTGTGTGTTTGATGAAATCCTTAGTTGTAGATATGTTGTTGATAGGTGTGATAAACAGAAATAGAGTATTGATAAGAGTATAGATGTAATAAGAATATGAGAATGAAATAAGAATAGATGATGATTGAATGATAATAGGAACTAGGAATACTGAATAGAATCACGGGAATGATTGAATCAATCTCATTCTCATCTTCTACAAATCTAAACTAAACAGAATGATATGGATGATGTAGATTGAGATAGATTGTAATGAATATGAATAGAATGAAGTATGAAAGAAAGAATTGGATGAGATAGAAGAATAGAATGAATCCCCGTGAACTCATCATTTCCATCTGAACAAAAGAGTCAAATCTCACACAAATCAACTCATCATCATTTGTCTTGTTCTGAATGGAATGAAACTCGATTATCGATAGATTTGAAGAATTTGTGGTTTGTTAATCAATTCATTACACTTTTGTTATCTCAGTTTTGTTTCTATTATGAGTGATACAACGATACAAGTGGATACTGAAGGATTCTGTTTGGATGGATTTCACCAAAAGTCAATTCAAATGGAGAATCCCTTGTCAACAACCAATGGAAGGGGATTGGTAACCTATGAGAAAGATGGAAAGTCGTATACACTGATAACAACGTTTGTGAATGGAAAGAAGGAAGGAAAGGGTATTCTTGTAGATGGTGATTATGAAGTGGTTGGAAAAGTGAATTTCGTTGATGATAAAGTGATAGATGATTCAAGAAGAGATGAAAGAAATGTGAATGAAGTGAATGAAGAATTGAAGAGGAAGTTGAAAGGGTCTGGAAAGAGTAAGAAATTGAAGATTGTGAATGGAAAGAAGAGATGGAATTGGTGGATAATGTTGTGGATTGTTGTTGGATTGATAGGAATGATAGTTGGTTATGAATTGGTGTGGTATGTGATAATGATGATTCGAGGTTCAGGTAATGTGGTGATTCATAACTATGAAGAATATCGTCATCTGCCGTCATTTGTTCATAGTAATATCCGTAATCTGGAATTCAGTGAAGGAGCATGTGTATCTGTTTCAAGTTTGTCATTGAGTTCATTTGTGAATTGTGAGTCAGTAGTGATAAAAGAGAATGCATTGATGAATGTACGATGGGTAGAAGCAAAAGGATTGAAGCGATTGAAGAAGATTGAAGTGGGATTGGGATGTCTGTTGAATGTGGATAGGTAAGAGAAGAGAGAAGGAATGATGTGTAGATTTGAGATTGATGATAGTAGTGTGGTGGAATGGAGATGGTATGTGGATGATTTGAATAGAATTCCTGAGGTAGTAAGTGGATTGGTATTTGAAGAAGGAAGATGTGATGAGATAGAAGAGTTGATTGTGAATGAGAATGAATGGAAGAATGTGAGAAGTATTGAAGTGAAAAGGAATGGATTGAAAGGAGTGATAAGTGTGAATGTGAATGGATTGAATGGATTGGAATTGTTGAAAGTGGAGAATGGAGGATTGAAGAATGTGGAGAGAATTGTGATTGGATCGAATTCATTGAATGGAGAAATGGTATTTGATATGGGAGAGGATGTATGGAAGAATGTGAAGAGTATTGAGATTGGTTCAGGATGTTTAAGAAGAGTATCAGGAGAATGGATTGATTTGTCTAGACTTGATGATATTGAGAGAATGATAATTGGAAGTGATAGTGTGAATGGAATTGTGAATATGAGAATGAATGGATTGAATGATTTGATTGAAGTTGAGATTGGAAGTGGAAGTCTAATGACAATTGAAAGGATTGAGATTGGATATGATTCATTGTCATCTGTTGGTTGTATAGATATGAGTCGATTTGTGAATATGAAGGAATTGATAATCAGATCTGGATCATTAGGTGAAATTGAGAGTTTGAGATTGAATGGATTGGAAAGAATGGAAGTGGGATTGGGTAGTTTGAGTGGAGTGAAGGTGTTGGAGATTGGTGATAATTCGTTGAATGATAGAGAGTTTAAGAGTCTAGATCTGAGAACATTTGAGAGTGTGGAGAGAATTGAGATTGGAAGGAATTCGTTAATGAATGTTGAGAGTGTTTTGATTGATGGTATTAGTTGTTTGCGTGAATGGATTGTGGGTTCGAATAGTCTTGAGATGGTGCAAAGGTGAGTGAATGAGAATGAAATGATGAATAGAATGAATGGAGAAGATGAAATGAATTTGAGTGTATTTGAGAATCTGAATAGAATGAGAATGGGATGTAATAGTTTTGAGGGAATAAGGAGTGTGCGAATGAATGGATTGAATGAATTGATTGAGTTGAGTATTGGAAGTGGTAGTTTGAATAGAGTTGAAAGTGTTGAGATTGGATCGAATTCTTTGAATTCTCTTTCACATTTGGACATGAGTTCATTATCGAAAATGAGAAGATTGGATATTGGTTCAGAATCAATGAATGAATTGAGAGTATTGAATGTGAGAAGACTAGTGGATCTGAGAAGAATGAATATTGGAGAATCAAGTCTTGTGAGTATTGAAGAGTGATGATTGATTGAAAGAGTGATGAATAGAGTTGAAGTGGATGATGATGTTATTATGAATTGGAGACCAAGAGTGAATTCAAGTAGTCAATTGAATCGAATTCCTCGGAATGTGATTGGATTGATTGTGAATGATAACAGTTGTAATGATTTGAGAGAATTGGATTTGAGTCGATTTGAGATGTTAGAGAGTATTGAGATTGGTTCAAATGCTTTGAAGAATGTGAAGAATGTGAGTATGAATGGATTGAATGAATTGAAATCAATTGAGATTGGAAATGGTGGATTGATTGGAGTAGAAAGAGTGGATATTGGATCCAATTCTCTCAATTCAATCTCTTCATTTGATTTCAGTTTGTTTTCAAATGTGAAAGTGATTGAGATTGGACATGAATCAATGAATCAAGTAGTGAATGTGACAGCAAATCGATTAGGAATGTTACAGAATGTGAGAATTGATGATGATAGTCTGAAGAATACAAGAAAGTGAGAATGAAATGAATGAATGATGATTAGATTCTCAATTGATGATAGTAGTGTTGTTGAATGGAATGTATCGATTGATTCATCAGATCGATTGATTTCAATTCCTGGTGTGATTAGTGGTTTGAAAGTAGTAGGAAACAGTTGTAATGAATTGAGAGAATTGGATTTGAGTCGATTTGAGAATGTGAAGAATGTTGAAATTGGTTCAAATGCTTTGAAGAATGTGTTGGAATTGAATATGAAGAATATGAGTCGATTAGAGAGTATTGAAGTGGGAATGAAGTCATTGATTGAATGTTCATCATTCTCAAGTATGGGAGATGTGAATCTGAATAGAGTGAAGATTGGAGATGATTCATTTGGAAATGGATCTGTATTTGAATTGGATGAAGAATGTGGAATTGAGGAAGTGGAGATTGGAAAGGATTGTTTCAAAGGGAATATGGATAAGGAGGATTCTCTTGGATTTGTGATGAAGAAACTGAATGATATGAAGCGAATTGATATTGGAAGTGGATCATTTCGTCATTTCAATCGGTTTGAATTGTCAGGTGAATTGAATGGATTGGAATTGATGTGTAGAATGTAGAAAACTGATTGAAGTGAGTATAGGAGAGAATAGGATGAATGGACGTCGATTGAGTGAGGATGATGAAGGAATGATGTTCAGTGGAGTGAAAGCATTGAGAGTAGAAAGTGAGAATGAATGATGAGAATGATGAATCAGATTTGATAGGATTGGAGGAGATGGTGATTGGATCGAATTCATTCCCTGTAGCGACTTCAATGACATTGAGAATGCTTCCAAATGTTCGAGAGATTGTATTGAGTAATAACACATTGAATGAAGTAGAAGAGTTGTTCCTGAGTGGAATTGGAGATGGAGGGAAGTCGATTGTTCAACTGAGCAACAATACACTATTGAATCTGAAGAGTATCACGATTGGAGATGATTCAGATAATGAGATTGCAGAATCGATTCGAAATCATGTGAATGAGAATCCTGGTTCAAATGTGAGTATTGTTGTGGATCCTATTCTTCCAAATCAGATATTCAAAGTGAGAAATGAGAATAAGATGAGTGATATTCCAAGTGATGTGAAGATTCTATCATTTGATGATAACACTTGGAATGATGAGAGTGTGAGTGTATTGAATGTGAGTAATTGGAGGAGTATTCGGAATGTGTCAATTGGATGGAACTGTCTTGAATCTGTGAATCATGTTGAAGCTCGAGGATTAGGTGAATTGGAAGCATTCAATGTTGAAGAGAATAGTCTGTTGAATGCAATGTCATTCTCAATTGATTACTCTTCTGTTGTATCTCGAAAGGTGATTGTGAGGAGTATGAGTGAATTGAATGAAATGTCGATAGCTGTGAGCAAGTTGGTGATAGGAGATGATAGTTGTAATGAATTGTTGAGTGAAGAAGAAGAAGTGTTGAATCTGAGTCGATTTGTGAATGTAAGAAGGATATTGATTGGATCGAATGCTTTGATGAATGTGAGAAAGGTGATGGCAAGAGGATTGTTGAATCTGGAATCATTGGAGATTGGAAGTGGATCTCTTGTGAATGTGAGAGAGTTTGAGATTGATGTTGGAAGTGTTGTGAGATGGAGTTATGTGATTCGAGATAGTGTGATTGTTGATCTGATTCCTTATGTGGTGAGTGATTTGGTGATTGCTGACAATTGTTGTAATGAAGTCAACTTCACTTGTCTGGATCTGAGTCGATTTGTGAATCTGAGATCGATTCGTATTGGTTCGAATTGTCTGAATCATGTGAGGAGTGTGTTGACAGAAGGTCTGATTCATCTGGAATCATTGATTGTGGGAGAGAGAAGTCTGATGAATGCAGGAGAGATTGAAATGAGTAATAGTGTTGATATTGAATGGGTTTATGAAGCGAATGATATGATGAGTGTTGTGAATGCTCCTTCTGTGATCAGTAAGTTGATGATTGCTGACAATTGTTGTAATGAAGTCAATTTCACTTCTTTGGATCTGAGTCGATTTGTTCATTTGAAGTCATTGGTGATTGGAAAGAACTCTCTGAATCATGTGAAGAATGTGACAACATGTGGTGTTAGTGAATTGAAGTTGATTGAAGTGGGTGAAAACAGTCTTGTTGAAGTGAATGAAGTTGATATGAATGAAGCAACTATGATTAACTGGGCATTTGAAGCGAATAGCATGACAAGTGTGTTGAATGCTCCAGTTGGAATAAGCAAGTTGATGATTGGTGATGATTGTTGTAATGAAGTCAATTTCACTTCTCTGGATCTGAGTCGATTTGTTCATTTGAAGTCATTAGTGATTGGAAAGAACTCTCTGAATGAGATTGTGAATATCACAGGTGTTGAATATGAATTGTTGAATGAAGTGATTATTGGTGAGAATAGTCTGAGTTCATTGAGTCATTCGTGAGGAATTGAGTGTTGATTGATGACTAGATACACAGTGAATAATCGCAATACCTTGTTGAGTATTCCTTGGGATGTAACTGCACTGACTGTAACTGCCAATTCATGTAATGAAGATACCATTACTGCTGTTGATTTGAGTTCATTCAAGTTTCTTCGAAGTGTTGTGATTGGTAATAGCTGTTTCGGATATGTTCAGTTATTCTCGATAGTGGGACTCAATTGGCTTGAATCAGTCAGTATTGGTGGTAAGAGTTTTGGGAGTGACGGTTCATTATGGGAAGTTAGTGAGTTGAAGATTGTGAATTGTCCACAATTGAAGAGTTTGAGTATTGGAGGTCGTTCATTTGGTCGATACAATGGATTTGAATTGTCTGAGTTGCCTCAACTGAAATCTGTAGAAATAGTAAGTGATCGTTACAATAATGGACATGGTTTTCAATATGCTCCTAAAGCAGTATTCAGAGGTATGAATGATGGAAGAGATGGATTGTAGACTTGCCATCATTGGAGACTATTGATCTAGGAACTGATGTCTTCCAGAATGCAGAATATGTAGTATTTGAAAGTATGTGATAATAGGAATTGAACATATCAGATCTTCCTAAGTTGACAGTGTTACGATTACGGAGTTATTGCTTGGTTGGTTCGACTTCTACAAAGACAACTGATGTAATTCCCTATTACTATAAGAATACTCTTATCATGAGGAGTATGTATGTTAACAGTTCTAATCATCAGATCTACCATCTTTGACAACATTAAGCATTAGATATGATAGTGTATTTGGGAATATGGGTTTTGTAACATTAGAAAGTATCACATTTGGAAGTATCAAACAATAGATGTTCGATCACCTCTCACTATTGAAGTATCTAGTTCTTATCAATTCCAATACACTCACACTCTTGAAGTGAATAGTTGATGATTGGATTGTTGATTCAGATGTAGATGCATCTAGTCTTGCTCAGTTGATATCATCCAGAAGTGTTTATGTGAAAGCAACAGGTGAAGTGATTGATCTCAGTTCAATTCCATTATCAGTTGAGGATCTGAGGTTTGAGGATTATTCTCAAGTGGATTCAACTGTTCTATCATTCAATCTGTCTCCATTCTCTCATCTCAAATCCGTCACTATTGGAGATGACTCTTTTGGTTCACCAATTGAGTTCATAGCCAATGGACTGAATGAATTGATTTCAATTCATATTGGAATGAACTCATTCACAAGGAGCAGAAAGTCTTATGCTGAAAGATCAAATCGAGAGTTTCATGTGAAGAACTGTGGATGTCTGAGAGAATTGATTATTGGACGATATTCATTCTCTGATTATTGTGTATTCGATCTATCCAATCTTCCTCAACTCAGAACCATCTCCATTGGAACTGTTGATCAATCTTATAACTTCTATTATGCTTATGATGTTGATTTGATTGGTGAGAATGAGTGTGACAAATGATTGAAAGACTTGCCTTCACTTGAATCCATATCTATTGGAAGCTATTCATTTGGTAGTTGTCATTCAGTTCGATTTGAGAGTAATGATTGAATGAATGAGTAATAATCAGATCTGACATGTTTTCAATCCATGTATCTGTTTGAAGGAGCATTTCAAGGAGATTTGGGAGATGATCGTAAATCGAATAGCACAGCTCCTTTCAATTATCGAAACACTCTAACAATGAAGAGTGATGAATAGAAGCAAGAATGATGATTAGATCTGAGTCTTCTTGTGTCAATGCGAATCCCTTCCATTTGTTTCAGGTATATTGGATCTGTTGTTTTGGAGAGTATGACAAATGAATTGAGTTGAGAGTAGATATTCCAGTTCTTTCTTCAGGTATTATCACTAGCAGTGGTAATTATCAATTTGCTAGTGTTTATGAATTGAATGCAACGAGTCTGATTAACAGTTGAAGATAAGATGTAGATGCTGTTGCTCTTGAATCGTTTATTCGAAGCCGAAGTTCTTATGTCTAGTTCGTTCAGATAGTCTGTTTGTTCCAAGTCATGAGTTGTAACCTGATTCTCAGATTCAAATGATCTATCAACAAACAAGAGAAATCTCCTTATCATTATCCATTCTCTGTTCTTCTTCAATTCTCTTCGCTTTGTTCCTCTGCCTCTCTCTTCAATCGATCCTTTTCTTATTGGGTTTCCACTTTCACAGAATCAATCCTAGTTCTCATCTTGAATTCCATTTCTTAGAAAGGAGGTTTATTCAAGAGTACAACCAACACACTCATATTGTCTTTGCTTCCTCGTTCAAGACTCAAATCAAGCAAACTAGACAAGGCATCTTCTAATCGTTCATAACTCTGCTACAAATCACATCATTCACATATGATAACCATCAACTCTGTTAACACTTCTCTCACTTCATCCATATCATGGTTGATTATCCTCCATAACTATCAAGAATCGAAGAAACCAATCATCTGATCGAAACTGATTGATGATGCTATCTAGTCATCCTTTCATGTGGAGAGTTGAAATCCAAAGGATATTTCTATTCCATTTCTCAACCCTTGGATTATCATCATAATACAATAATATCCAGATTGTCAAGAGAACACTTCCTTTTCAACAACTGGTTTATCCAAGATAGTCGGCATTCAGTGATGGATGGGAGTGAGGTCTTATACTAGCTGACATCAGACCTTATCGATGATATCAGTTGGTTGAGAGAAATCAAGTGAACAATTGGAATCAATGTGAATACAACCATAACCGAAAACAGTATTGGATACTGAGATTAATATGTATTGCATTTGATTGAGCATAGCATTGATGTGGCTAGAGTATAGTATCGTTTATCAAAACAACAGATTATCCTTTAGCATTAGAAACAGTATTGGATTAATCATTGTTTGAGAATAGAGATGTGAAGAAGGTGTAAATAGTACTTTGATGATTGTAATGAATGGATAATTGAATCGAAAAGGATTGTTCCAAATGAATGATCGATTCGATGATTTGCCTTGAATGATTATTGAGTAGTGCATCTGACTAAATGGAAGAATAAACATTTCACTTTGTTCTTAATCACCTATCAGGTTGACTCGAAATGGTAAAGTAAATCTGCCATTTTGATCACCTATTTCAAAGTTATCCTTATAGCTACCCAGAGTTAAAGGCCCATGTTGGTGATGGTTTGTTTGCCTTCAATTTGTAGGTGATATACGTCATAACCTTGCTACTATTAATTGAACTTGTTGACATAATCTCATGTGTTATCATCTGTTTACATGTATCAGCACCAATCAAATTGTTTTATACATTACTGACACCATTCAGGGTTGTTTTACATCTTGATAACTATACCATCTTCTGTATTTTTAGTTAGTTATGTGTGAATTATTATTGTGAGTACTTTAATACAGTTGTTGGGAGAGAGAGGTGGAAGGTTCGTAGCACCTCTCTTCCGAATCATATAGCCTCTTTGTCTGTTTTCGTAGAACAAACAGTGACGGTATTATTTGTATACTTTCTGTAATTTGTATCCGCTTCCATTAGTATGTTGTGCAGCAAGTTTTCTTTCTATTCATTTGATTCTGAATGTATTGCTGTAATGATTCAGCATCTATCTTGTAATCAATAGTTCATTCTTACTTGTACTATTTAATTGATTGACTCTTCTAAACGCAAAACTGTCACCCATTTGAATATCGTCTTCTGATAGACTTGGAATATCTAGTGTATATGTGTTTGCTGTTATTACTCTCTATTTCTACTTTCCCTATCCACCATAAGTTGTTTTCATACCCCTCTATTCGTTGTAATTCTGGAATATCTAATACTTATTCCTTTCCTCACTTTACTTTTCATTGTTAATGAATTTGATTCTCTTGTGGGACAGAAGCCTAATAGAGCCCATGATCCTAATTTGATGTATTGGAGTCGATTCAAGTCTCATTTATCATTCATTCGATTCTCTTACTCTGAAACACAGCAGAATGAAACCACACAAATGAATATATATTCAGATGTATATACTGAAGAGAAGGGAGATTCTTCAATATAAGGGATTCATAACAATAGAATGACCACATTCCAAATGTGAGTTCTCTTAATTGATTACAATTGATAATCACACATTTGCTTCCTTCTCTATTCTTCTTGTCAAGATAGAAGCTATTTGTTCCAACACTCACACTTCTCAATTCATCAAATCCTTCCAATACAAATTTACTCACTTTCTTTAAGCAGTTATTTCCGATTTCAAGGATTTCAATTCTTTTCATATAGTCAATATCAAATACGCGCAATTCATTTCCATAACCATCTTCAAATCGTTTTATTCCATCTTTATTCTTAGGTAGATAAATGCTCTTTTCTCTAATGAATCGATCAAGAGGATCAGCATCTTAATTAAAGCATATTGATTATTCTACTTGAACTATATAATTCTTGCACTTCACAAAAGATCTCATCTTCTACAATCTGAATTCCATTTTGAGTAAGTGATGGAATGTCTAAATCCAATGCAATTATCAATCATTACTCTCCAATATCACTTCTCCTAGTCGTAAGAGGTTATAGGTGTGCACTTTCAATTGAGATAACAAAGGAAGATCTATTCAATCATGTCATACTCACTCTTACTCTTCATTATAAATGAATTCGATTCCATAGTATCTTCGTTACCATCAAGAGCCCATGATTCAAGAGTAATAGTTTGTAGTTTACTAAGATCTAGTTCATCACTCATTCTATCATCGTACTCTCAAATACTATTGAATAACAAGAGTTGTACGAAAAACTTCCTATTTCAAGAGTAGTGAGACAGGGAAGATTTGAAGAATGAACTTATTATACTCTCCTCCATCTCCTCCTTGAATAACAATTGATTCAATAGTATTTGAAATCTCATCTTGTTTACTGATATTTGATATCCACATTACTGATGGATAGAGGGAGATTAACCGGGAAGAAGGACATATGTAACGACTGTTTCTTGTAATGTAGTATTCAAGGGTGTCAGAATCTCAATCATTATCATTAGTCAATCATACTTGAACTACTCAGTTCTTTCACCTTACATAATGAACTACAATTATTCTTAATTCCTTGTTCAGTGAGTGATGGAATGTCTAATTCAAATACAACCATCAATCGTCACTCTCCAATATCACTTTTGCCTTGAATGATTATTGAATAATGCATTTACTTTAACAACATATTAATTGTGATACATTGTTAGTCATTGTTGCTTTTCATTACTAGAGTATTATCAACAAAGAATTTGTGTTACATTGTTGACCATTATGATAATAGATGCAAAACTTTTGTGCTTCATTCATGTCTATCATTTGACTTGAAATGGGTTGTATATGTGTTCCAAATTATGATCAAAATGTCTGCCTTTTCGAGCTTGTTTATGGGCCTTTTTGTCTGCATTTTACTGGCGATTTTGTCTGGTAGGGTTAAGCGTGTATAGCTACCCAGGGTTGGAGGCCCATGTTTGCGACGGTTTGTCTGGTTGAAAGAATACGTATCATGCGTCAATTACCTACTACTGTTGGTTCGTGGGTTTTGGCTTTTGAACCTTGGTCCTTAGTGTTTGTATTCATGGTAGTATTGGTCATTGGTTCATTGTATTGGTCCATAGGGTCGGTCTTTGGCCCTTACTTCTTACTTTTGCTTTATAGGATTGGTTCTCAATCCTTCATTCGGTTTTTTCTCACAGAGCTATCTTATTCTTTTCATTTCTTTTTGCCCTTTTGTTTTTACTTTTCTCCAAGAGTTATCCCCATTTACTTCTTCTCACGGAGTCTCTGACCTTTGAGATTTTAACCTTTCGGTTGTTCTCATGGAGTATTTCTTTATCGTTATTCAAACATGGATTACTGCTTCCTCTCGCTTGTTGCCAGTCGACAAGGATACAAAACACCTTCTGCAAGTAGTGTCGTTCTTATTTTCCCGAGGAGATTTCATAATCTTCTCAAGCTCTGTCCCTGTCTTTTCTTGTCTGTCATGTATGAACTTCGTTCTCTTGTGATTTGGTTGTGATATTCATCTTATTCTATCACCTATGGAATCCTGTGTTCTCTAGGTGAAAATGACATCATTATGTTACTACAATGTCATCGGTGATTTCCCAGCTAGATGTCATTACTCTATTCTCCTAGATAGCTAGTGGTTGGGTTCATGAGTGTCAAGCAATCACTGGAGATTAGAATTACTCGTGAACGAGTCCGAGGCCTGAATGGTATGGACATTAAGTGCCCGCTACGGCATCTAAGTAGTGTTTATAGTGTTTAACATCTATTTTGTAACAAACAATATCTAATCACATTAATCTTAAACCCCTACACATATCTCGCATGTTTATTCTCTCCTCTTAAATGTACATACTCTTCTGTTGAATGAATCGATTAAGAGAATCAGCATCTCATTCATTATCAATCAATCAATCATACTTGAACTATGCAATTCTCTTACCCCTTCAAATAGTTTATCTTTGTAATATTCCATCTCAATTCCTTCTTCACTCAGTGATGGAATGTCTAATTCAAATTCAATCATCAATCATCACTCTCCAATATCACTTTCACTATGTACCTGAAATTGTCACCATCTCCTTTGATTGAAGTCAGGGAAGGAAGATCTTATCAATCATTATCAAGATCATTCATACTCTTCATTATCAATTCATTCCTTTCAACCCTATATTCATCACTATCAAGTGCCCATGTCCCAAGAGTGATGGATTGAAGTCGAACCAGATCTCATTAATTAATCAGTCAATCATTCATACTCTCAAATACTATCCCATGACACCGATAGAATACGCTCTTATCCAATTGAATGGATATGAGAGAAGGAAGATTCTTCAATTCAAATGATTCATGGTACACGAATGAATGCTCTCCAATGTTGATTTCACTCAATTGATCACAATTCATTATCACACATGAGCTTCTCATTATCTTGTTCTTATCGAGCCTGAAGCTCATCTCTTTAATGGTCACACTCTTCAATTCGTTCAATCCATCAATCACAAATCGTTTTTCATTTGCATAACATTTGTAGCCAATGACAAGTCTCTCAATTCCTTTCAGTGAATGAATATCAAATACACTCATCACAATTCCATTATGTCTGATGAATCGATCCAAAGAATCAGCATCTACTTGTGACTCCTTCCTCCATTTCGCACTTTCACTCTTCAGTTCTATCACTGACATGAATGGTGTTCCCAATCTATCTCTTAGTTGAATCCATTCTTCAGTAAGTGAAGGAATGTCTAACTCAAATACAATCATCAATCAGCACTCTCCAATATCACTTTTTCTATATTAGTGAAATTGCTATCTCCTTTGAATGAAGTGAGAGAAGGAAGATCTCATCAATCAATCCACATTAGTCATACTCTTCATTATCAATTCATTCCTTTCAATAGTGTCATAATAACCAAATAGAGCCCCTAATCCAAGAGTGATTGATTGAAGTCGAATCAGATCTCATTCATCATTCATTCAATCATTCTTACTCTCAAATACTATTGATTGACAATTACTGAATGCATGACTATCCAATTGAATGGATATGAGAGAAGGAAGATTCATTAATTTAAATGATACATACCGATTGAATGAATCCACTCCAATATTGATTTCTTTCAATTGATCACAATTCATTATCACACAGTTGCTTCCAATTCTGTTGTTATCATCGAGAGAGAAACTCCAATTTCCAATGATTATACTCTTCAGTTCATTCAATCCATTAATCACAAATCGTTTCACTTTCACAAAACAATCACACCCAATAATCAGTCTTTCAATCTCACGTTCATTCACTATCACTAAACGATGATCTCGAATAAACACTCTTTCATTTCCTTTCAAACAATCAGTGTCAAATACATTCAAATCATTTCCATAATGGCAGTCAAATAGTTTTGTAGTGGAATTGTAGTACTTATCAGTACTCACTATACAATCACTTCTCTCTCGAATGAACTGCTCAAGACAATCAGAATCTACTTATTCACTCTTCTTTCATTCATACTTGTGCTAATCACTTCTCTCACATTCTTGAATGATGTCATAAACATGCCTTCGAATTCTATTCCTTGTTCAGTGAGTAATGGAATGTCTAATTCAAATACAATCAACAATCACCACTATCCAATGTCACTTTCCTTATTTCACTGTAATTCAAATCACTTCCTTTGAATGAAGTCAGAGAAGGAAGATCTCATTATCAATCACACTTCATTCATACTCCTCATTATCAATTCATTCGATTCATATGTTTCACCATCACCATTAAGAGCCCCTCCTCCTAGAGTTATAGATTGAAGTCGAATCAGATCTCACTCATCATTCACCAATCATTCATACTATCAAATACTATCGTTTGACTGGTACAGAATGCAAAGCATCCCATTTCAACAGTGATGAGTGAAGGGAGATTAGATAGATTGAATGATTCTCCTTCTCTTCCAACACATCCTTGAATCACAATGTGCTCAACTGAACTTGAAATCTGTTGCATATGATCAATTCTGAATATCCACAATAATGATGGATGACGAGATAACAAGTGCAAAGATGGAGTCACATAACCATTCACTGTAACAACATACTCAAGAGCATCATCTTCTGTTCATACAATCAATCAATCTCACTTGTGCAACTCATTTCCTTCAAGAACATGAATGATTCTTTTAACTCTATTCCGCTCTTGGTGAGAACAGGAACATCTTATATACAAACAACAACCATAGATACTATCTATTCTCACTTTGTTTATCACACCTAAATTGTCACCATTTCCTTTGAATGAAGTGAGAGAAGGAAGATCTCATCAATCAATCCACATTAGTCAT
>ENA-ORMN01002731-ORMN01002731.1-human-gut-metagenome-genome-assembly--contig:-NODE-2731-length-14835-cov-3.856563_pt1 | contig 14835 bp, 19 predicted proteins | sample MGYA00242102_ERZ508993 | MGnify/ENA primary metagenome ERZ508993 (study PRJEB26280, sample SAMEA2338770) | human gut metagenome | biome: human gut; feature: human-associated habitat; material: faeces... | reverse complement strand
CTTTTAGAATTCTACCTCTTTTTAATCTGTCAGTTCCAAAAAAGCTTTTCATATTCTCTCCTGTCTCTGACACCGCCCCTGTACTTATGCGTTGCCGGTATTTTTATATTTTATCTTTGATATCTTTTTAATATCTCATATACCTCTTCCTGCGTAGCACATTTCATAACTTCATCTGCAACTTTATCTGCCTCAGCTTTTGTCCATTTTGCAATCTGTGCACGCGTCCTTAAAATTGATGATGCATTTACACTAAATTCCTTTAATCCAAATGATATAAGAAGTGGTGTAAGAAGTGGATCTGCAGCAGCTTCGCCACACATTCCCGCTATAATATTCTCATTTGCAGCTGCACTTATAATTCTTTTAATTGAACGTATAACTGCAGGATTGTATACAGAATATAAATATGCAACCTTTGAATTGCCACGGTCAACAGCCATTGTATACTGTGTAAGATCGTTTGTACCGATACTGAAAAAATCGGCTTCTTTTGCAAGCAGATCAGCGATTTCACTTGCCGCTGGAGTTTCAATCATAACACCGACACTTATATTTTTATCATAAGGTATATTTTCCCTATCCAGGTCAGCTTTGATATCTTCAACTAAAACTTTTACTTCTCTCAACTCATTTACACACGTAACAAGAGGTATCATTATCTTTATTTTACCAAATACACTCGCTCTAATCAATGCTCTTAATTGAATTTTATACATTTCTTTTCTGTCAAGACAATATCTGACTGCCCTGAATCCAAGAAATGGATTATCCTCTTTTTCCATTCCAAGATATGGAATATTTTTGTCTCCTCCAACATCAAGCGTTCGTATTATTACTTCTTTTCCATCCATCATAACAGCTGTCTTTTTATATGCTTCAAATTGCTCTTCTTCCGATGGAATCTGCGTATTTTCCATAAATAAAAATTCTGTCCTGAAAAGTCCGATGCCTTCACCGTCATTATCTTTGACATTTTTTGCATCTTCCGGTTTTCCTATATTTCCAAACAGTTCTATCTCAATAGAATCAGCTGTTTTTGTAGCTTTGTTTCTGTATTTATTTAATTCTTCTTTATCTTTAAGATATTTTTCTTTCTTTGCTGTATATTCTGTAATCTCTTCTTTTGACGGATTAAGAATGACACATCCTTCTTTTCCGTCAATCACTGCCTCCATCCCATCTCTTGCATTGTCGGTTATATCATCTACGCTGAACACTCCCGGTATTTCCAAAGCTCTTGCAAGTATAGCAGAATGTGATGTAAAGCCTCCTGCCTGTGTTATGATGCCTTCTACATTTTCCTTTACAATTCCGGCAGTCATTGAAGGTGTTAAATCTTTTGCAACAATTATGCTGCCTTTAGGCACTTCGCTTATATCAATATCTCTGTCTCCTGTAAGAATTTTTAACAGACGAAGCCTGATATCTTTAATGTCCGCCGCTCTCTGGACTGTAAGCTCATCATCTGTCATTGTAAACATTTCAATAAACTGTTCACATACTTTATCAACAGCTTCTTCTGCACACATTCCGCTGTTTATCTTATCTTTAATTTCATCCTGCATAAACGGGTCTGACAGCATTATTATATGTCCCTCTATAATTTCTGCATTCTTTTCTCCTGCTGTTTTTCTCATATGTTCAGCCATTTTTGTTGTTTTTTCAATAAATTTATCAACTGCCTGTAAAAACCGTTTTATTTCATTTTCTTTATTCTCTGGCGATTTTATCTCGTACACAGGCATATCATTTTTTATAATAACAATTTTTCCGATTCCATAGCCCGAAGACCCACCAATTCCTTTATACATAACTGCCTCCTTTTAACTCCTAAACCACAAAGCCGCCGGAACATGAACCGGCGGCTTATCAATAGCTATACGTACTTTATTCTCCAAGTCCCGATTCAATTAATGCGGCAATGCTTTCACAAGCCTCCTGCTCATCAGCACCATCACATTCAACCTCTATCTGGGAACCACATTTCATACATCCCGCAATAATATTCATAACACTCTTGGCATTGATCTTTTTTCCATTAAATACCAGACTAATATTACTTTTATATTTTGCCGCTTCTTTAGCAAGCACGCCTGCCGGACGCATATGAAGTCCCTGTTCATTTTTAATCACCACTGTTTTTGATACCATAATAATTCTCCTGTCTGTTCATTACGCTTTTATTTTCACTTTACTTTTTTCTTTAATGCTGAAAGAATTAATGCTCCAACTATACTTCCTACTGCAAGTGCAACTATATACATAAGCCAGTTGCCAACAACCGGAAATACAAATACACCACCATGAGGTGCCCTCAATGTACATCCAAATGCCATTGACAGACCACCTGCAACTGCCGAACCAACAATACAGCTTGGAATTACTCTTAATGGATCAGATGCTGCATAAGGAATTGCTCCTTCTGATATAAAACATAATCCCATAATATAGTTTACCACGCCATTTCTTCTTTCTTCATCATTCCATTTATTCTTAAAAAATGTTGTTGACAATGCAATAGCTATCGGTGGTACCATTCCACCAATCATTACAGCTGCCATAACATCAAAGTTACCTGTAGCAAGCGATGCAGTACCAAATACATATGCAGCCTTATTTACCGGTCCACCCATATCAACGCTCATCATGCCTGCAACAATTATTCCAAGAAGAACTTTTGATGTATTTCCCATGCCATCAAGCCAATTGCTTATTCCTGTATTAATCCAGCCCATAGCAGGATTAACAGCACACATTACAAGTCCTATAATTATAATTCCGCCGAGAGGATATATAAGCATCGGTCTTATTCCGTCCATACTCTTTGGAAGCTTTCTGGTTATCTTCTCCAGAAGAAGAACAACATATCCTGCAACGAAACCTGCCAGAAGTGCTGCTAGAAATCCTCCTGAAATTCCGACTGTCTTACCCTGTGCAAGATCCACAAAATTAGTTCCGTTCATTGCAAGCACACCACCGGCAAAACCAACTGCAAGTCCGGGTCTGTCTGCTATTGATGATGCAATAAATGCGGCAAGTATCGGTAACATAAATGCAAAAGCTGCATTGCCTGTTGTCTTGAAAAATGCAGCAGCAGGCGTATTCATACCGAAATTAGACGGGTCAATTGAATAATCATCAAGAAGAAATGCAAGTGCAATCATTATTCCGCCGCCAATTACAAATGGAAGCATATGCGAAACACCATTCATAAGATGTTTGTATATTACATGCCATACGCCTTCTTTTTCACCTGATGAAAGGCTTTCCTTTTGTCCACCCTCCTCATGGTACACCGGAACTTTCTTTTCTACAATTTTGGTAATCAACTCTTCCGGTTTATGAATTCCATCCGATACTTTCGTAAACAATACCGGTTTTCCGTCAAATCTTGCTGTTTCTACATTTTTATCAGCTGCAACAATTATGCCATCGCACGCTTCTATTTCCTCAGCTGTAAGTGCATTCTTTACACCGCCCGAACCATTAGTCTCGGCTTTCAGGCTGTAACCCATATTTTCTCCAGCTTTCTGCAATGCTTCTGCCGCCATATATGTATGGGCGATTCCAGTTGGACATGCAGTTACAGCCAGTACACGATACTTTGCATTATTGTCATTTTGTCTAATCTGCTTTTCTCTTTGTTCTTTTTCATCTAAAGATTCTTCATCACCATATTTTTCTGATTCTTTTTCATCAATCACAGCCAAAAATTCCTGTTTGCTTTTTGCATTCAAAAGCTTATTTTTAAAATCTTCATCCATAAGAAGAACCATAAGGCGTGATAAAACCTCAAGGTGAACATCCGCACCGTCCTCAGGTGCTGCTATCATAAAAAACAGATTGGACGGCTGTCCGTCAAGTGCTTCATAATCAACTCCATCCGGTACTGTAATTGCTGCAAGTCCCGGTCTTTTTACTGCACTGCATTTTGCATGAGGAATTGCTATTCCTTCGCCAACAGCTGTTGAACCCTGCTCCTCTCTTGCTTTTATGGCCTGTGTATACTCAGCCTTGTCTGACAGATTTCCTGCTTTTTCATGAAGGTTTACCAAAATCTCAATAGCAGATGATTTGTCCTTAACTGAAACACCAAGCTCAATTCCCGATTCATTTAATAATTCTGTAATCTTCATGTCATCTTCCATCCTTTCTTTTTATTTTTAACACATCTATTATATGTGTCATTCACTGTTATAACTGTTATAACTGTTTTAACAATTCTTCCGTCTTTTCCTTAGTGGCAAGCCCTTCCAGAAAAGCTGTGGCACCGCCTGCGGCAGTTGCATATTTTAGGGCTTTTTCGTAATTCCTGTCCTTAAAATAACTTGCAACAAACCCCGCAACCATCGAATCTCCTGCACCTACCGAATTAACAACCTGTCCCTTTGCAACGCCTATTTTATATACCTTTTTGTTTTCCGTAAAAAGCACCGCACCGTCACCTGCCATAGAGACAAGCACATTTTTTGCCCCCATATCCTGTAATTTACCTGCATAATAGTTCATCTGTTCTTCATCAAGTGATGTCTTCCCGAACATTTCCGCAAGTTCATGGTTATTCGGTTTAATAAGAAATGGTCTGTATTTTAATACATTCAGTAAAAGTTCTTTTGTAGCATCAACCACAACATTAACATTCTTCCCTGAAATTCTTTCTATAAACTGCTCATATATATCTTCAGGAACACTTTTTGGTATCGCCCCTGCAAGTATCAGCATATCACCATCTTTTATTTTCTCCAGTTTCTTAAAAAGCTTTTCAAGCTCATCTTTTGAAATTTCGGGACCTGCCGCATTAATATCCGTTTCCTTTGTGCCCTTAACTTTAACATTTATTCTGCTTAATCCACTGTTAAGATGTATAAAATCCGTCTGAACACCCAGATTTTTTACGCCACTTTCAATCTCTTCACCTGTAAATCCCGCAACGAAACCTAATGCTATACTTTCAACGCCAAGATTATGCAATACAGTCGAAACATTAATTCCTTTTCCGCCATATAAAACATATTCACCATGGCTTCTGTTTACCTGACCAGCTGTAAGATTATCAACATGCATCGCATAGTCAATTGCAGGATTCAGTGTAACCGTATAAATCATTCAACATGCACCTCCTTAATCAGAGTAAGTTCTTTATACTTATCTTTAACAATACCATCCGTTACAATACACGCTTTTTCTAACGGAGCAAATGTTACAGCTGTAACTTTGCCAAACTTTGTGTGGTCAGCAAGAACATAGCTCACATAACTGTGATTGACTGCTTCTTTTTTCAACATTGCTTCATCTGTGTCAACTGTTGTAAATCCATGTAACGGATGTATTCCGTTAGCACCGATAAAAGATTTTGTAAAATTGAATTTTTTTATGCTCTCAACAGCCTCACTGCCGACAACTGCCTCAGTCTTTGCTCTTATAAGTCCACCCGCCATATAAGTTTTAAATCCTTTAGATATCAGTTTTTTTGCATGTACAATTCCATTCGTAACAAATACGGCCGACACACTTATGTCTATATAATCAATAAGAAACTCTGTTGTAGTTCCTGCATCTATATATATAAAATCATCATTCTGGATTGTTGAAGCTGCATACTCTGCTATAGCTTTCTTCTCTGCTACATTCTTTTCGTACTTGGTATCAACATCATCTTCAGATGTAAGGAACTCCTGTTCAACTGCTGCTGCACCTCCACGGATTCTCTTTACTTTTCCCAGTTCATCCAATGCTGTCAGATCTCTTCTTATTGTTGCCGCTGATGCACCTATTTCATTCACCAGCTGCTCAACCGTCACAGCCTGATTCTTTTCAACTGCTTCAGTTATCAGTCTGTATCGTTCCTGTGTCAGCATTAATAACCACTCCCTTAAACCATTTTCTTTATCTATGATTAAAATATCACTCTTTTTAATCATTGTCAATCATTTTTAATCAAATTCAATCATATTTTTTCATTTTTTGATTGATTTTGATAGAATTCAAGTCAAAAAAAGAGAGAAACCGACATTAAATGTCAAGCTTCTCTCTTTATATTATTAATGTTATGAATTACAAATCCATCATGCACAGGCATAAAACTTAGTCTGCCAAATGATTAAATTAAACTCTTGAAAGATATTCACCTGTACGTGTATCGATTTTGATTGTATCTCCCTGATTTACAAAGAGTGGAACCATAATCTTAGCACCTGTCTCAAGAATAGCAGGCTTTGTAGCACCTGTTGCTGTATCACCCTTAACACCAGGTTCAGACTCTGTAATCTGAAGTTCAACGAAAAGAGGTGGTTCAATAGCAAATACCTTGCCCTGATGCGAACATAACTTAACCATTTCGTTTTCCTTAACGAACTTTAATGCATCGCCTACATCTTCCTTTGCAAGAGCAATCTGCTCGAATGTTTCTGTATCCATGAAGTTGTAAAGATCTCCATCAGAATATAAATACTGATATTCTTTTCTGTCAATGTGAGCAAGCTCAAGCTTCTCTGTTGGTCTGAAAGTCTTTTCAACCACACCACCACTCACGATGTTCTTCATCTTTGTTCTAACAAAAGCAGCGCCCTTACCAGGCTTTACATGCTGGAATTCAATAATCTGCCAGATACCGTTATCCATCTGAACTGTAATACCGTTCTTAAAATCTCCTGCACTTACCATTCTTTGGTATACCTCCTAAATTATCAATAACTTATAATATTTTATAATAATCTTACGCATTTGGCAACTATTTTTTTAGCAAACAGCCACAAAATACATATTTTATACACTAAGAACCAAATTATAAAGATTTACTGCATATCACATAATGCCTGCATTGCATATAAATATCCGTTTAATCCGAGTCCTACAACCTGACCTGTACACACAGGTGCTGTAACAGATACATGACGGAATTCTTCTCTTGTATGAACATTAGAGATATGAACTTCAATCTTTGGAATTGATTCTATTGATGCAAGTGCATCACGTATAGCATAGCTGTAATGTGTATAAGCTCCAGGATTAATTACTATTCCGTCAACATTTTCAAAATATGCCTGCTGTATTCTGTCAATAATTGCTCCCTGTGAATTATTCTGGAATACTTCAACTTCCACACCAAGCTCTTCTGCTTTTTTATTAATCATATCAACAAGAGCATCATAATTTTGTGAACCATATATTCCTTTTTCCCTTATTCCGAGGAAATTGATATTAGGTCCGTTAATAACAAGTATTTTCTTCATTCTTTTATTTACCTTTCTATAATTATAAATCACAACCACATTATCTACATATTTTTTTGCAAAAACTCTTCCATCTGACTAAACATATCATTAAAAGCTATATCTTTCGTATCAATCTTAATGTCAGAAACACTGTCGTAAATCTCTTTTCTTGCATCCATAAGCGTATTAATCTTTTCTTTGAGATTACCACCTGCAAGAAGCGGTCTTGTATTATCACCACTTAGTCTTTTAACAAGCTCATCTGCATCAGCCCACAGATATACAACTGTACCAAGCTGTGATAAAAGCTCTCTGTTCTCCTCTTTTACAGGAAGACCTCCTCCTACAGATATAACACAATTTTGTGTATCTCTCTCCAGAAGTTTGTTTAACATGTCTGTCTCAAGATTTCTGAAATATACTTCACCCTTTGACGCAAAAATATCAGAAATTGTTATTCCATTTTCTTTTTCTATAAGCTCATCAGTATCAACAAATTCCATTTTCTTATTAGCTGCAATCCATTTTCCGAATGTGGTCTTTCCTGACCCCATAAATCCAATCAGGATAATATTGTTTCTTTTACTCACTGATTCCAAGCTCCTTTTTCATATCCTCATATATTATATCAGCCATATCAGATGAAATCTTACAGCCATTCCAGAGTTCATACGCTGCAACGCCTTGGTACAGAAGCATTTTTAATCCGTTATAAGCCGGCTTGCCATGCTTTTTCATAAGTTTCATAAACATTGTCTCATATGGATTATAAATAATATCGACACCTACCGCTGCATTCTCGTAAAACTCATCTGCCGTAACAGCTGTCTCATCATCATGCGGATGAAGCCCTACACTTGTTGTCTGTATAACAATGTAATCCTTTTTATCAAAGCTGCCACATTCAGAAATTCCTGCCGCCTTTGCTATATCTTTTTTTGCATATTCATTGACTGCATCTGCTATATTCTGTGCTTTTTCGAGCGTTCTGTTCATTATATAAATCTCTGATGCCTTCTTTCCTGCACAAAGAAAAGCTATCGCTCTTGCTGCACCGCCTGCACCTATTATAACAACACACTTGTCTTCAAGAGAAATGCCAACATCTGAAAGTTCTCTGTCAAGTCCGAGAATATCCGTGTTATACCCCTTAAATCCACCTTCAGTACGCACAAGCGTATTCACAGCCCCGATAGCAGCTGCAAGCTCATCAATGTCAACAAGTTCATCTATAACAGCCTGTTTATGCGGAACTGTAACATTAAGGCCCAGAATATCAAGTGCATATGCACCTTTAACTGCTGCCGCCACATTACCGGCTTCAACCTTAAAAGTTGCATATACAAGATTATCTCCTCTTAATCCAGCAAGCCTGTTATGAATAACAGGCGATATTGAATGTGCTACAGGATTACCTATAAGTCCGCACACTCTTGTTGTTCCATTAATATTCATCTTAACATATCCTTTTTATTTTTTATTTTTATAATCATCTGTTTGGCCATGTTTTTTACAATATCTTTTATAGAAAAAAAGAACTATCTTCTCAAGATATCTTTTTAAAACAATCTGAATCTCCTCATGCTTATCTATAGGCTTCACAAGCATGCTCAGGATTCCTGCCCTGTTGGCTCCCCATACATCAGTAAATATCTGGTCTCCGACAAAAAACACATTATCTTTGCCACAATTCATAATATCCATTGCCTTAATATAATTGACAGGCGATGGCTTGTTTGCCTTGCTTACATACTTTGAATCAACTTCATCTGCCAGAGGTTTCACTCGTTCTTCTTTATTATTTGAAATAATACACGTCTCGTATCCTATCTCATGAAGCCTGTCAAATAAATCCTTTGCTCTCTTTGTGACAGGTGCACCATGTTCTACAAGTGTATTGTCAACATCAAAAATTATTCCGCGGTATCCTTTTTCGTAAAATTCACCATATTCTATATCATAAGCAGAATCATAATATCTGCCGGGATAAAAACATTTAAACATATATTCCTCATTAATTTTTCATGATAAATTATTTTAAAATTTTGTTAATTTCCTCAAGAAATGTATTGACATCCTTGAATTCACGATAAACAGATGCAAATCTTACATAGGCTACTTCGTCGAGTTTTTTAAGTTTATCCATTACAATCATTCCGATCTTTGTTGTAGGAATCTCTTTTTCACCAGAATTAAAAATCTGTGTCTCAATCTCATCAACCATCTGGTTAATCTGTGCAAGTGACACTGGTCTTTTATGACATGAACGCACAATTCCCGCAACAATCTTTTCCCTGTCGTAAGGCTCTCTGTTGTCATCCTTTTTAATAACAATAATCGGCATCATCTCTATTTTCTCATATGTAGTAAATCTTTTTGCACATGACTCACACTGGCGGCGGCGGCGTATCGCTCCCTCCTCAGTCGGTCTTGAATCTATAACTTTTGTATTCTCATTTCCGCAATATGGACACTTCAAGGTAGTTACCTCCAAAAAATTAAAACTGAAAATTCCCCAAGGAATGAATTTATTATAAATAATATTGTGCCTGCGGTCAATAAAAAGTCTTTAAAAAAATGGATATTCTTTACAGGATTAAATTTTCTTTTAACGGCAATCATTTACTTAGAAAATTCAATTATATTGATAAAGGAGGTGCAGCTTGGCTGGGTATAAAGTAGAAATATGCGGTGTCAATACAGCAGAGCTTCCGCTGTTAAAAGCAAAGGAAAAAGAGGAACTTTTAAAGAAAATCAAACAGGGTGATGCAAACGCCCGTGAACAGTTTATCAAAGGCAATCTGCGTCTTGTATTAAGCATTGTACAGCGTTTTAACCAATCAAATGAAAACATCGACGATTTATTCCAGATTGGATGTATCGGAATGATTAAAGCTATTGATAATTTTGATTTATCACAAAATGTACAATTTTCGACATATGCAGTTCCAATGATATTAGGAGAAATAAAAAGATATTTAAGAGATAACAATTCTATACGTGTCAGCCGTTCCATGCGTGATACCGCTTACAAAGCAATCTATACCAAAGAAAAACTGACAAAATTAAGACAAAAAGAACCGACAATTAATGAAATTGCGTCCGAAATCGGTGTGCCAAAAGAAGATATCGTACTTGCACTGGAGGCAGTACAAACACCTGTCTCGCTGTACGAGCCTGTATACAATGATGGCGGCGACACACTCTATGTGCTCGACCAGGTCAGTGACAAAAAGGACTGCGAAGAAAACTGGGTCAGCCGGATTTCTCTTAAAGAAGCAGTTGAAAAACTCTCCCCACGCGAAAAAAGAATTATAACAATGCGTTTTTTTGAATGTAAAACACAGATGGAAACTGCTGCCGAAATAGGCATTTCACAGGCACAGGTTAGCCGGCTTGAAAAAATGGCATTAAAATCAATGCGTAATTTTCTGGGCTGACAACAATCTGCCGCCTTATGAATATAATAATACTGACAAATATTCATAAGGCGGTTATCCATGCGTGTATGTGATTTGCACAATAAACAGGTAATAAATACATGTGACTGCAAAATTCTTGGATGTGTAATTGATATTGACTTTGACGAATGCAGCGGCTGCATAAAAGCACTCATAGTACCGGGACCCGGACGGCTTTGCGGCCTGTTTGGAAGAGATATCGAATATATAATTCCATTCCCATGTGTCAGAGGCATAGGTCCCGATGCTGTTCTTGTTGAAGTTTCTCTCGAAAAAATAACACATAAATGTATATGATTATTGAATTTTATCTCTTTTTGAATTAAAATATAAATAAATATTAATGTACAGAAGCGAGGCATATTATATGAGCGAAAAATATATTGCATATGTAGGCAGCTATACTCACGAAAGCAGCAAAGGAATCCATTTATACGATATGGATGTTGAAAAGGGACGTATAACAGAACGCACAGAATTTCCAATTGATAATCCTTCTTACATAACATTGTCACACAGCGGTAACTTTTTATATTCAATATGTGACCAGGGTGTAACATCATTTTCCATAGAACCGGATGGCAGTTTAAATAAACTCAATGTCGTTTCTATTAACGGAATGCGAGGATGTCACATCACAATTTCAAAAGATGACCGTTTTTTAATTGTTTCAGGATATCATGATGGTAAACTTACCGTGCTTTCACTTGAACCTGACGGAAGAATCGGCAAAATAACAGATGAAGTATTCCACAAAGGAATGGGAAGCATTGCTGACCGCAATTTCAGGCCACATATAAGCTGGTCTGTATTTACACCTGATGAAGAACTTTTATGTGCGTGCGACCTTGGTATTGACCAGATTAAACTTTACGAATTTAATCACAACACTGGAAAACTCAAATTATATGATATTATACGTTCACAGCTTGAATCAGCTCCAAGACAGATGATATTCAGTGCAGACGGCAGATATGCCTATGTTTTATGTGAATTGAAGAATTATATAAATGTATATTCTTATGACAAAGACAATGGCAAAAACCGTTTTGAACTTATACAGAATATTTTTACAGTCAGAAAAGGACATAAAACCAACAGTGCTGCTGCCAGTCTTATTCTTTCTAATTCAGGCAATAATCTTATCTGCTCAAACGCAGGTGATAATACTGTTACTATTTACAGCGTAAACAAAGAAACAGGTACGCTTAACAGTATTTCATCACTTCCGGTAAGCGGTGATTATCCAAAATACATAAATATTTTTCCTGATGACAAACACATAATGTCAATGAATAATGAGGGCAACTCAATAACAATTTTTACAATTCATTTTGATAAAGGACTTATAGTAATGAATGGTCCTGAATTAAAAATTTCAAAACCAAATAACATGATAATTAAAAATTACAGTAAATCTTATGCCATGCCATGGATTTTCAAAACCTGCGGCATGGCGTTTTTTTACATAAAATAAAAAACAAACGAGGATATTATATATGAACATATTTATATGTGATGATAACGAAGCTGATATTGCACAAATTCGCAGTTATACAAAAATATACTTTGCAATGGAACCTTATGACCCGCTTGTAAAAGGCTTTACCAGCGGTGATGATTTATTAAATGACCCATTAATACCGGATATTGTTTTTCTGGATATAGAAATGCCGGGACTCAACGGAATAAATACCGCAACAGAGCTTATTAAACGCAATCCAAGCGTACTTATAATAATCGTGACATCTCATCTTGATTATCTTGATGACGCAATGAAAATCCATGTTTTCCGCTATCTTACAAAGCCTGTTGAAAAGAAACGTCTCAGCCGCAGTCTTGCTGATGCAGTAAAAATATATGCCGAGGCTAATGCGACAGCAATTGTTTACACACGCAGACATGGTCCTATTGCACTTAAAAAATCTGATATTATATGTATTGAAGCAGAGGGACGTTATTCTTATGTATACACAAAAGATGATAAAATTGACTCAGTCAACAGCCTGTCAGAATGGATGAATGTACTAGCCGGAATTAATAAAAGTTATAATTTTTATCAGGTTCACAGAAGCTTTATCATTAACATGAATTATATAACCAACTACTCTCCTACTGAGCTTTCACTTAGCAATGGCTTTATGACTATACCTTTGGCACGCCGTAAAAGAGTTGAATTCAAAAGACAATATTTAAGACATCTTGAAAGAATAAGATAAATTATAGGGCCAGGTAGTTATCATGAATTTATTTAATATATATATAATATCAATTTTGCATATATATGTGAAGGATATACGTTATGGCTTTATTGCTCCGGCCTTTTTGAACGCAGATACAATTTTATAAAAAGATTGTTAATTTACATAATATTTTACACTATTCCTATATTGTTTATAGGTTTACGCATGTTTTCATTAAACTGTATACTGTTTTTTGTAATGACAATGCTGATTATATGCACAGCATATAAAGTCACACCGGGCAAAAGCATGCTGCACGCACTGCTGGCAACTTTTATTATGTGCATAACAGAACTTATCGTAATGGTTGCTGTTCCTGATTATGGTCAGAACGTTCTTGGCTATATTGATTCATTTAAGGTACAGGTTATGATTTATTATATAAGTAAGCTCTTATACCTTATATTTATGTATATAGCCTCTTATATTCTTGCAAAAAAGGAACATCCCGGCACAACATCAACATTAAAAATATTTGCACCTGTCGGAATATGTGCAATAAGCGTTTTCATTATAAATTCTTTTTGCATTTTATGTGTCAATATATCACTTTCGACAAAATATGTTACACTTATACTTATAAGTGCAACGGTTCTTTTGTGCCTTAATGTACTTACAATAAATATGTATAATTACATAGAAAAACAATACATCCAGAACGAAAAACTAAATTTGCAGCTTCAAAATGAATCTCTTTCAATAGAATATTATAAACAGCTCGCTGAAATGGACGAAAAACAAAAAATAATGATTCATGATATTAAGAATCATCTTTTGTCGATAAAGGAGTTAAATAAAGAACATAATTATAATGAAATTGATAAATATATTTCAACGCTTCTGTACTCTGAGGAATTCAGCAAACCTGTAATGGTATCTGACAATGAAATTTTAAATGCAATTGCATATCGTTTTCAGAAAAATGTTCAGACAAAAATATTACATTTATAACCGATATACGTTCAAAAACTGTTTCTTTCATATCTCCTGATGACTGCACTTCTTTATTTTGCAATCTTCTTGATAATGCATATGAAGCAGCATGTAAAACAGATGATGGACATATAACATTAAAAATATGTTCTGATACTTCTGACAAACTTACTATCATGGTAAATGTAGTAAATTCATGTAATGGGAATCCTTTCGATTCGCATGGTAAATTAAAAACCTCCAAGAAAGACACCATAAGCCATGGCTATGGACTTAAAAGCATTGAACGTGTCGTCAATAAATATAATGGTTTTATTGATATGTATTATGACGAAAATGATTCAACTTTCCATACACTTATAAGTTTTTCAGACCGGATGTAAACAGCCAGAAAGGCAGGCTTACTGATTTTTCTAAAAAATCAGCAGACCCGCCTTTTATATTTTTATATCTTATTACTTTTCTGCATTTTTATCAGAATCTGCATTTTTATAATCGCTTTTTTCAAGCTTATATGCAAATATTGAACCTGCAACTGCAAGTAAAGTAAGCACAGCTGCAATAATGTTCATTACCATATTCACCCCTCCTGTCATAAATTAATTCCTAACTTATGACAGCACAGCTTTTTTCTCCATCCTGATTATGAATATATGTAATAATAATTTTTCTGCGTATGTATTGATTTTTTTCATGTATATAATAATAATTCATACTGAAAAAAATCATAATAATAAATTCAAGTAAAATCAGGGCAAAAGAAAAATTAATCTTCAGATTATATCTGTATGAATTTATATCTTTTAATCCTAAAATCTCTCCCATACATATTTCGTTACCTCCATATGTATCATCAATCACCTGATATACATAAGATGCAGAAGTTCCACCGGACTTATTGCATCTGAATTCTTCATTATCCGTTCCAAAATACATTCCTGAAAGAATTATTGACAGAACAAGAAAAATATATATTAATTT
>ENA-ORMN01002721-ORMN01002721.1-human-gut-metagenome-genome-assembly--contig:-NODE-2721-length-14877-cov-4.751383_pt1 | contig 14877 bp, 8 predicted proteins | sample MGYA00242102_ERZ508993 | MGnify/ENA primary metagenome ERZ508993 (study PRJEB26280, sample SAMEA2338770) | human gut metagenome | biome: human gut; feature: human-associated habitat; material: faeces... | reverse complement strand
AAATGCTTGCCTCCGTCTGCCCCACGGCAGGTGCGGCGGCTTCGGCACGGGCGCTTCTGCCGGACGATCGGGAGGACATCGTGCGCCGCCGGCAGGGCTACACCACCGACGCACGCCGGCTTGCGGATGCCAAGGGGATGCCGCCTTTTGGCGGCGTGACCGACCCGCAGGTGTTGTGCGACCGTGCCATGAAAGGGGCGGTGCTTACCCAGCGGGAGCTGTTGGAGACGGCAAATCTTCTGCGTGCCTCCCGTTCGCTTCTTGACTATATCCGGACCAACCGCACCTTTGAGACCTCGCTGGACGAGATCTTCGAGCGGCTGTTTCCCAACCGTTCGCTGGAGGACAAAATCACCCGGTCGGTGATCTCGGAGGATATGCTTGCCGATGAAGCAAGCCCCGCTCTTGCGGACATCCGGCGCAAGATCCGTGCCGCCAACGTGCACATCAAGGAAACGCTGTCCGGCTACGTCAGCGGCTCCCATGCAAAATATCTGCAGGAGAATCTGGTGACGTTGCGCAACGGTCGGTATGTGATCCCGGTCAAGGCGGAGTACCGTGGCGAGGTAAAGGGACTGATCCACGATACCTCCGCTTCGGGTGCCACCGTCTTTATCGAACCGATGGCGGTGGTGGACGCCAACAACGAGCTGCGGATACTGGAGGCAAAGGAGGCGCATGAGATCGAACGGATTCTTGCCGCTCTTTCCTCGGATGTGGCGGCGGTGGCGCCCTCTCTTCTGCTGAACTATAAAAATCTGACCGAGCTTGCGTTTGCGTTCGGCTGTGCCGAGCTTTCCCGCCGTATGGACGCACGGGAGCCGGAGCTGAACACCGCCCGGCAGTGCGTGCTCCATGCGGCAAGACACCCGCTTATCGACCCCGGGTGCGTGGTGCCCATTTCGCTGACCCTCGGCGTGGATTTTGACACGCTGATTATCACGGGACCCAACACGGGCGGTAAGACCGTGGCGCTGAAAACGCTCGGACTGTTTGCCGCAATGGCGCAGGCGGGTCTGCACATTCCGGCGGGGGAGGGAAGCTCGCTCTGCCTGTTTGAAAAGATACTGGTTGCCCTTGGGGACGAGCAGAGCATCGAGCAGTCGCTGTCCACCTTTTCGGCACAGATGATGAACGTCGTTTCGATCGTCCGGGAGCGCAACGAAAGGTCGCTGGTGCTCTTTGACGAGCTTGGCGCCGGAACCGACCCGATCGAGGGAGCGGCACTGGCGATCGCCGTGATCGAGGACGTCCGCTCTGCCGGCGCTCTCTGCGTGGCGACCACCCACTATGCCGAGCTGAAAACCTATGCGCTGGACACCGACGGTGTCTGCAACGCTTCCTGCGAATTTGACGTGGATACCCTGCGCCCGACTTACCGCCTGGTGGTGGGACTGCCCGGAAAGTCCAACGCCTTTGCCATTTCGGAAAAGCTTGGCTTGCCGGACCGTGTCGTTCGCCGGGCACAGGAGTGCGTCAGCGTGGAGAACCGGAGAATGGAAAAGATTCTCGGCGAGCTGGAGGAGACCCGGATGCGCACCGAGCGGGAGCTGGAGGAAGCCGGGCGGATGCGGAAAGAGGCGGAAACGCTTCTGGCGTCCGTGAAAAAAGAGTCTGCGGAAAAGCTTGCCGCCGCCGAGCGGGAGCGGGAGCAGGCAAGCCAGAAGGCAAGGGCAATGGTGGAAAGCGCCCGGGCTTCCAGCGAATTCATTTTCGATCAGTTGGAAAAGGTCCGCCGGGAGCGGGAATCCGAACGGCTCGGCGAGGAACTGGATCGGGCACGCAAGGAGATCCGGGACCAGTTGCGCTCCCAGAGCGACCGCTTTGACCCCGTGGAGGTGCGCCGCCGGGCGGAGGGCTACGTCCTGCCCCGTGCGCTTCACCGGGGAGACGAGGTGGTGATCGTCAGCCTTGGCAAAAAGGCGGTGCTGACAGAGGAGCCGGACCGCAGCGGAAAGGTGACCGTGCAGGCGGGTATCATCAAGACCAAGGTGCCGTTGTCCGACCTTCAGCTTGCCGAGGAGGAAAGCGGCGTCCGGAGCGGCGGAAAAAAGAAAAGCGTGGGCGAATACCGCATGACGGTCAGCCGGGATTTCCGGGATGAGATTGATTTGCGGGGCAGAAACGGCGACGAGGCGTGGAGTATGGTGGACAAATACTTCGACGAGGCGGAGATCGCAGGCTTTCATACCGTCCGGCTGATCCACGGAAAGGGAACCGGTGCGCTGAAAAATGCGCTCTGGCGCTACCTCAAAGGGGATAAGCGGGTTGCCGGATTCCGCATCGGACAGTACGGCGAGGGCGACGGCGGCGTTACCATCGTGGAGCTGAAGTGATCGTGTGACGCAAATTTGCCAATAAAATTGCGGATTTTGTCGTCACGCTTTATGCAACCTCATGTTTTGTTGCGTTTTGTCACGGATTTTTCGGAAATTGCTTGGCAAACCGCAAAAAGTATGATATAATAAAGATGAAAGTGTGTTGTCAGCGTGAAGACGCACACAACGGAAAATAAAATATGCGGAGGAAGTTTAGGGCTTATGAAAGAATCACAGTATGCAGAGCTGAGTGTGATCGGGATGAAAGGGTGCGAGCAGTTTGCCGCACAGGTGGACTACTACCTCAAGGAATGGCGCCGCCACGGCGGTGACGAGTCGTTTCTCGTCAAGGTGGATTGCCCCCGTTTCGGTACGGGTGAGGCAAAGGGTCTGATCCATCAGTCCCTGCGTGGACACGATCTGTACATTATCTGCGATGTGTTCAACTACGGTGTCACCTACAAGATGTACGGTCAGGAGGTGCCCATGAGCCCGGACGACCACTATGCGGATCTGAAGCGCATCATTGCCGCCGATGCCGGAAAGGCAAGAAGAATCTCGGTAATTATGCCTATGCTGTACGAGGGCAGACAGCACAAGAGATCCAGCCGGGAATCGCTTGACTGTGCGCTGATGCTTCAGGAGCTGGTAAACATGGGCGTTACCAACATCATTACTTTCGATGCTCACGACTCCCGTATTCAGAACGCTATCCCGGTTTCCGGGTTTGACGATGTGCGCCCCACCTATCAGATGATCAAGGCGCTTGTCCGGACGGTTCCGGATATCGTGCTGGACAAGGATGAGCTGATGATCATTTCCCCCGACGAGGGCGCAATGGCACGGTGTATGTACTTCTCTTCGGTGCTGGGGCTGGATATCGGTATGTTCTATAAGCGCCGCAATTACTCGGTGGTGGTCAACGGAAGAAACCCGATCGAGGCGCACGAGTATCTGGGTAAGGACCTGACAGGCAAGGACGTTATCATCGTGGACGACATGATCTCCTCCGGCGAATCGCTGATCGACGTGGCGCTTCAGCTCAAGGAAAAGGGCGCCAAGCGTATCTTTGCCTTTGCTACTTTCGGTCTGTTCACCGACGGACTTGATAAATTTGATAAGGCGTATGCCGACGGCGTGCTGAACCGTGTGTTCACCACCAACCTCGTATACCGCCGTCCTGACCTGCTGGAGCGTGAGTGGTACGTAGAGGTCAATATGTGCAAATACGTTTCCTACATCATCGACACCCTCAACCATGACGATACCATCAGCGAGCTTCTCAATCCTGTCAAGCGGATCCACAACCTGGTGGAAAAGCACAAGAGCGAGCAGGCGGCACAGATGAAGATTGCTTTTGACAAATAATCGAATAAGAGAAAAAACAGCGGATCCTGCATCATGCAGGGTCCGCTGTTTTTCGTGGAGTGTATTTGATTTTCGTAAATTCGCTATATTCGCTTTTTCTCTTTTGTTCCCTCATAGGTACATGATTTTGTGATGAACCAAATAATATCCGTCTTTCGTTGAACTTTGACATGATGACTATTGAGATTCCAATAATTCGTTGCATAAATCCGGTTATCGGGTCAATAAAAAAGCGAGGCAGACGTCGTTAGTTTGCCTCGCTTTGGACTATTATTTTCCACAAAATCGTCTAAAAATCAATTTGCAAAGCCCCATTTTAGGTTTACAAATGCAACAGCACATATCTCCAATAATCGTTTTTGTTCGTTTATCTTATTTGAAGTGTTATAAATGCACTGATTCACAGTGAGGCAAAAGTTAAATTTGACAATCAACAATTTCTAGTGTATAAGATTCATTTTTAGATAAACGACTAATTTCACATATGCCTATCCCATAGTATCCTTTTTCTCCAAATTGTTGAGTAACAACTAATCCATCAATGTCAACATTCGTTACATCTATGATATTACCATTAGAGTCTCTCAAAACAACAGTAAATTCTACATGCCGTTTTCCATAAGCGCCATTATCATCATATGTTTTTGAACCATAAAAAAAGGCAATTAAATAATCATCTTGTAATCCTCGTATTTCTTGTATTTCAAAATTAACTTTGGATATTTGACATTTGCTGATACAAGAAGATCCGCTTCTATAACTTAATGTTTTTGGAAAAGTGCCCAGAATAGAAATATTATACTTAAATTGTCCACATTCTTTGCATACGCCATCAGAAGCATATGAATGACCTAAAGCTTGCACAGATTCTTGTTTAGATTCGTTACAATTAATGCATATGTATGTAGCAATTCCTGCCTCTGTGCAAGTTGCGGTTGAGCTTGTTTCTCCCCAATTGTGTCCTTTTGCAGAAGAAGATTCAGTTTTTATTTTACCACAATTTTTGCATTCATATGTTTTAATTCCATCATTTTTGCAAGTTGCAGTGTCAGAAATAAAATTCCATGAATGATTACATTTTTCGGATTTTTCAGCGCAACCTGCCAGAAAGAGTGTGAAACAAAAAGCCAGCAGAATTGCAAAGGTAAGAATTTTAACCGATAATTTCATTTAACAATACCCTCCGATTTTAACAAATCAAACTTTATTTTTTCGATTGATTGAAATATCTGCACCCCTCGGGGCAATTCGGGTTCCAACTGTCACAAACTTCTGAAATCCTCACTTTGGTTATAGGATGCGTCATGGAATGGATATTCACATTGCTTTTTTCATTTCTACAGTAAACCTGCTCGTCTTTTACGACCAATTTGATTGAGTGTTTCATTTTTACCTCCTGTTTTTTGAATAAGATTAGATTCCTTATGAAATCCTAATTCATTATAACACCGTTTGGTGTTAATGTCAACACCTTTTGGTGTTTTTTATGTAAAATAATATAAAAATATCAGGAGGTCACCATATGATTTACGGACGGATAAAAGACCTGCGAGAGGATCACGATAAAACACAGGCACAGGTTGCTGCCGACATTGGTCTTTATACAACAACTTATCAGCGCTATGAACGTGGCGAACGGGAAATTCCACTTGATATTGCCGTCTGTCTTGCCAAATATTACAATGTCTCTTTGGATTACCTTGCGGGATTGATTCCGAATCCTCGCACGTTGTTTGATTAAGTATTTATAAATTCGTAAAAGCATATAGGTGTGATAAAGAAAAATCGAGTGCTCATAACTTAAATTTGTTATGAACACTCGATATGTTTTCTATATACAACATGGATGCTTTCCAAGTGAAATATCCGTTACAGCCGGATGTGAAATAACGTGCCGGCGCACATTCACCCTTAAAGAGTGGATTCCGTAGAAAAAAGCGCCCGTAAGGACGCTTTTTTCTACGGATTGTTGCACACCCCCGATCATGGGAGCGGCAACTTGCCGCTGGTGGAAAATCCGGACTTAAATCCAAATCTCACCATCGTGGTATAAAGTCTGGCATCGCACTGCACCTCATTCGAGTTTGGGTGCAGGCACTGCCTGCTGGTGGAGCATAGGGGATTCGAACCCCTGACCCCAACACTGCCAGTGTTGTGCGCTCCCAACTGCGCTAATGCCCCTTTCGCCGGGAAATCCCGACGAAAGTTATTATACCATGAAAATTACGGTCTGTCAACCGTTATTTTTCATTTTCTGCCGATTTTTTTGCGGTGGTGGTCTGTGCAGATCTTTTAGGCGCCGGAAGCGATTTCCCGACCCGGACGGCACGACCGCCGGTCAGGGCAATCATTTTGATAGCGGCGGCGCTGAAATCCTGGGCGGCAACGGTCAGAGGCTTATCCAGCACGCCACGTGCCAACACCTTGACAAAGCCTGCCGATGCCGGAATCAGGCGCTTTTCTTTGAGGGTTGCGGGGCAGACCAGCTCGCCCGGCTCAAAATTCTGAGAGATGACGTCGAGGTTGATCTGCGTTTTCTTGGTTCCGTAGGTGACCGGGATTTCCGGCAGGTCGGAGACCGGCTCTTCCTCGGTTTCCTCCTCCTGCGCCGTCGGTTCTTCTGCCGGCTCGGGAATGGTCACAAGCAGTTTCTGTGCGTCGCTGTCGCTCATCAGGCGGTCGGCTTCCTCCGGTGTAATGCGCTCCAGCGGCTCGGAGATCTCTTCGGCAACCGGTTCGGGTTCGTCCGGCTCTTCGGGGACGACCGGTGCGGGGATTTCTTCCTGCGGCTCCGGCGTCGGTTCCGGCGTTGCCGGAGCGGCTTCACGCAGTGCACGGCGCCACAAAAGCTCGTCACGGAGCAGGTAGGCAATGAGAAATCCGAGCAGGACAGCACAGCCGCCGAGAAGCAGGAGCAGTACCGGTGCGGTGCGGGGGATCATCTTCCGTGCGGCATACGAAACAACCGGGAGTGCCGGCACGGCGGCAAAGCAGGACAGGGAAGCGTTGGCTTTTGCGGCACGGGAACGCCGGATGCGCAGGAGCACCAGGCAGAGCACCGCAAGCGCTTCCACAAGGATGAGAATGCAGAGCACGAGGAGCAGGGGAGTAAAGTTCAGCGGCGAATCGGTCAGCAGATAGTATTCCGAAAAATGAGAAGTCTCAAAGGTGACGATCTGTCCGTCGATCTCACAGTTGTAAAATTCCATGCTGTCGCCCTCGCCGAGGAACACGATACCAAGGATATCTTCCGCCCGGATATCGTCCGGAAGCAGGAAAGAAACACGGTAGAGCGTGCCGTCGCTTCCGGCGGCGCCGGTCAGCGTGATATCAAGACCGGTCAGCATATCGCACCGGCGGAGCTTTTTCTGCAGACTGCGGCTGAGGGCACTGCCGTCGGCGTTTTTGCAGTTATCCTTGGCAAGCCGGTTGATCGTGGCGATGATGTTGGTGTCGGTGAACATGGAAACCGTAAAGCGGGTGTTGGGGGTCAGTGCGCCGTTTGCGGTGATAAGTCCCCACAGACCGGAGCGGATGGTGTAATCCGCCGGATAGCGCAGATTATCGTTTTTGCCGTTTCCACGGAAGTTTCCGTCGGGTGTGCTGACCCGGTCACGCCGTACCTCACGCATCCGTGCGATGACATCGTCGGCAATAGCGGTGGGAGTATCGGGAGCATGCGGGTCGTCGAAATCGGTCAGGGAATCGGTTCCGTTCCGGTAGAGCTTTTCCAGCTCCGACAGAGCGGAGGAGGAGTAAGCGTCCCGGTTTTCCGTCAGAGCGTCGTAGGCGTCTCTCAGGGCGTCCAGGGCTTCGCTCCGGCTCTCGTCCACAAGTCTGGGGATCTCCCGGATCTTTTCCTCTGCCGCACGGCGGAGCGCCAGAGACTCTTCGGCGTTCGGCGCATGGGAGAGGTCGTTCTCCAGCTTGCTCAGAATCTGCCGGATCTCCTCAAAATGCTCGGGGGAGTAAATACTGTCGTCCGAATATCCGTTCCGGGCGTCCTCCAGAAGTCCTTCACCGTAGCGCTTCAGATCCTGCCGGTTGGCTTCTGCCAGAAGCAGGTCGCAGGCGGTCTTGTAGTCGGACAGCAGGTCGGCAAGTCCGTCTTCCTCGGTGGCGCTGACCTGCTGCGCAAAGCGCTCGGCGCCGTTCCGATAATTCTCGGCAAGCGCTTCCCGATCGCTCTCCGAAAGATTTTCCAGCTTTTCGATGGCGGCATGGATCTCCTCGGCGTAGGCGTTGCCCTCGGCAAGCATCTGTGCCCGTTTGTCGGCAAGCTGAGCTTCTTTCAGCAGTTTGGCGTCTGCCTGTGCATAGGCGTTCTTTTCCTGCTCCAGGGCGTTGCTGTCGGCGGCGCCGGCGGTACGCTCTATATAGGACTTCAGCGCCTCGGCACGGGTAAGAAAGTCGTTTTTCTCTTTTTCGCTCATGTTGGGAAGCTCTTTGATCTTCTGGATCAGAGTATCCACCTTGCCGGCGATGACGTCGGCTTCCAGCGCACAGCGCACCCGGTGGAGGGCGGCTTCTTTTTCCTGGTTGACCTTTTCAATGGTATCTGCCATTGACAGCTTGTCCCAGGCGTCGTTTATGACGAACACAAGTCTTTGCGAGGGGGGATCGCCCGCCGCTTTCCGGATCTCGGCAATGGCGGCGGCACGCAGGTCGATAACGTCCGCTTCTCCGATGAGGTCCGCCTTGGCTTGCGCAAACGCATCCCAGATCTGTTGCAGTGCCGTGCTGTCGGCGGCGCCCTCCGCACGGGTCGCATAGTCGGAAAGAGCGTTTGCACGGTTGGTAAGCGCCGCTTTTTCCTCTTCGCTCATGTTGGGATAGGCGGCAATGGTCTGGCGCAACTCTTCGATTTCGGCAAGCATTTTTTCAGCGGCAAGGGCACGGCGCACCCGGTGGAGGGCGGCGGTTTCCTCTGCCGAAATGTCGGAGAGCGTTGTTTTCTGATCCAGATTGTTTCTGGCTTCTTCTATGATCTCCCTGACGTGGTCGGAGGGATTCTCGCCTGCCGCCAGATAGAGGTTGGCAACGCTGTGCAGGCGGGCAAGCTTCCGCTTGGTTTCTTCCGTAATATCTTTCAGCCCGGATTCCTGTGCGTTGAGTACGGTGGTTTCCGCTTCGGTGCAGACCCGGTCCATATCGTCCCGGTCCTCCCGGCGGTATCGGTCGTAGTTGGAGTCGTTCAGAAGTCCCGCATAGAAATCATGGATTTCCTTCATTGCCTGTGCACGGCTGAGGAAAACCTCGGCGTTGTCCCGGTAGGAGGCAAGGGTGACCTCGCCGTCGCCAAAGGGCAGAGCATTCAGCCCGTCGCACAGCTTTTCCAGCTGTTCCCGACGGCGTTCGGCAAGGATATCCTGCGAATTCAAGTCCCGGATCTCTTTCAGGAGCTGGTCACGCAGGCGCTCGGCAATGCGGGTACGCTCGGATTCCAGACGGGATCTTACTTCCGGAGAAAGGCTGTCAAATGCGGTGATCGCCGCCAGGATTCTGTCCTTTTCCGGCGCAGGTTCGGCATCGGCTAATACGTCGGCGTAGTCACCGATGAATTTTTCTGCCCGTGCGTCGTTCAGAAGGCTTTCCAGGCGGTCCGTTCCACGGTCGTATGCGGCTTTCCATGCGGTTTCTGCATCGGCGTCCGACCACGAAACGGCGAGAATTGCGCTGTTGACCTCCGAAAAGATCGAATCCAGTTGTGCCAGAAGGGCGGTATCGTCGTGCGGCGCCATTGTGTTCCGGATGCTCTTGCGATATGCCGCCACCTGCTCATACCAGTCGGCACGCAGGTTGGCACGGGTCAGCTCCGCATCCAGCTCGGCTTGTGAAGAACAGCCGGCGAGAATGCCGTCATCGGCAAGGTATTCCTCCGCAAGGGCGGTAAGCGTTCCGTCGTTCCAGCCGGGGCGTGCGGAGAAGTCGGCTTTCAGCTTGTCCTTGGCGTTTGCCCGGGCAAGCCGCAGGGTGAAGTCGTCCCACAGAAAGTCCGGAGAGGCGATCCGGTTTTCCGCATCGGCGCTTGTCCACTCGTCGGCTACACGGTCGAGAAGTTCCAGCCGCAGGGCGGCGGCGTATTCTCCCGCATTGTCAGGGATCAGATTGTGGATCAGCGTTTCCACAGAGCTTTTCAGCAGGGCGTTCATCTCGGCTACGGTGTTCTTGGTCTGCAACTGGAGCCGGAACAGGGTGGGGATCGTATCGTTTTCAAAGCTTCCACCCGGGCAGAGCGTGGGATACAGTGCCCTCAGACAGGCGTTCGCCTGATCCCGCAGGCGCTGGACAGCAAGCTGTGCCTTGGTCTGGGTGTAGATCGTTTCGTAGTCGCTTCCCAGAATGTCGGAGGACTTTACCTTGTTCTTTACGTCGTTCTTGGCGCCCTCGATCAGGGTGAGACACTCGGCGGAGTCGTTTTCCTCCTTCAGTTCCTCCAGCAGTTGGATGTAGACCGCACGGTTCATTGCCACGCAAAGCTGATCCGAAAGGGCGGACAGCGTGGAAAGATCGCTCTGGTCAGCCGAAAGGATCAGAGCGTCGGCTTCTGTCTTTACCGCCTGTGCGCCGGCTTCGGAAAGCCGGGTGCGGTTGCTCTCATAGATCCATGTAATTTTTCCTGCGCAAAGCCCACGGAGATAGAGGGTCTCGATCTCGTCGTCCATATTGCGGGTCGTGGCTTCCGGCAGTGTGTAGATGTTGTTGATCTGAGACGAATAGGAATTTACTTTCTGCATGGTGTTCTGAAAGACTTCCGTATTTTGCGTCTGGTTATACACATCTTCAAAGTAATCCTGCAGAGCTTTGTTTTTCTGTTTGCACAGCTCCATGTTATGGCTCAGGTAACTGCTGTCCTCTGCGGCAACGCCGAATGTAAACAGAAATACGAGAACCACGGTCAGGATCATCCATACTCGGGTCTTATTGATTTTCTTCAAAATAACTGCCTCCTTCTTCGGAACCGGATTTTTTACCTTGAGTATTATAGCATTTTTCGGCGCTTTAGTCAATGAAAACGGCAAAAATATCCGGCGGAAAGTAAAAAAATTTTCTACCTATTAAAATAAATGCGGAAAAACCGGGAAAAAGGTCGGAGGGGGATTTGCGCCGGTGCGGGAGGAAGATCGTATTTTTTCTGCGTAAAAAAGCGATAATTTGCGGTGGGGGATTGAATTTGACGGAAAAATCTGTTATAATAGGTGCAAAAGAAAGGTAGGTATTGAAAAATGAAAGCAGTAATTACCGTAGTAGGGCACGATTGCAAGGGCATTATTGCCAAGGTAAGTGCCAAGTGCGCCGAAATGGGCGCCAACATTGTGGAGATCACGCAAAGCGTGCTGAAAGAATACTTCGCCATGATTATGGTGGTCGATCTTTCGGAGCTGAATCTGCCGTTTACCGCCATGGTGGACGGAATGAAAAAGCTTGGGGAAGAAAACGGACTGGATATCCGCACCATGCACGAGGATATTTTCAATTCCATGCACAGAATCTGAGGAGACGATATGATAAACACAAACGATATACTCGAAACGATCAATATGATACGGGACGAGAACCTGGACATCCGTACCATTACCATGGGGATTTCGCTGTACGACTGCGCCTCCGAAAGCGTGGACCGCACCTGCGAGCTGATCTATGACAAGATCACCCGGAGCGCAAAAAATCTGGTGCAGGTGGGATACGATCTGGAGAAAGAGCTGGGTATCCCGATCATTCACAAGCGTGTTTCGGTCACCCCCATTTCCATGGTGGGCGGCAGCTATTCCCCGGAGGACTACGTAAAGATCGCCCATACGCTGGACCGGGCGGCGCATACGGTGGGCATCAACTTTATCGGCGGCTACGGCGCTCTGGTGCAGAAAGGATTTACCCGCAATGCGGAAAATCTGATCGCCTCTATCCCGCAGGCGCTGAGCGAGACCGAGCTGGTCTGCTCCTCGGTCAACGTCGCTTCCACCAAGGCGGGCATCAATATGGATGCGGTGGCACGGATGGGAAGCATTATCCGGCAGACTGCGTATCTGACCCGGGACCGGGAATCCATCGGTTGTGCAAAGCTTGTGGTGTTTGCCAATGTTCCGGAGGACAACCCCTTTATGGCGGGAGCGTTTCACGGCGTCGGAGAAGCGGAATGCGTCATCAACGTCGGCGTTTCGGGTCCCGGCGTTGTGAACTCGGCGATCCGCAGAGCGGGGAACTGCGACTTTTCCACGCTGGCGGAGATCATCAAAAAGACTGCCTTCAAGATCACCCGTGTGGGTCAGCTTGTGGCGACAGAGGCATCCCGCCGGCTCGGCGTTCCCTTCGGTATTGTGGACCTGTCGCTGGCGCCGACCCCGGCGGTTGGCGACTCGGTGGCGCATATTCTGGAGGGTATGGGCATTGAAAAATGCGGCGGTCACGGCACCACGGCGGCGCTGGCACTGCTCAACGACGCCGTCAAGAAAGGCGGCGTGATGGCGTCCTCCCAGGTGGGCGGACTTTCAGGCGCTTTCATTCCGGTGTCGGAGGACGCCGGCATGATCGATGCGGTCAAGGCGGGAGCGCTTTCCATTGAGAAACTGGAGGCGATGACGGCGGTCTGCTCGGTAGGGCTGGACATGATCGCCATTCCCGGCGACACGCCGGAGGCGGTGATCTGCGGCATCATTGCCGACGAGATCTCCATCGGCGTTGCCAACACCAAGACCACGGCGGTGCGTGTGATCCCCGCCTACGGCAAGAAAGCGGGCGACATGGTGGAATTCGGCGGACTGCTCGGCTATGCGCCGATCATGAAGTTGAGCGACTATACCTGCGAGGACTTTATCGCACGGGGCGGCAGAATTCCCGCACCCATCCATTCGCTGAAGAACTGATAGGATCGGAGAAAACAAGAGATGTTTCAAAAAGCAAAGCCGGTATGGCTGAAAGATATGGCGTGGGAAATGAACTGTTTTGCCACCTTTTCGGCAGAGACTGACGCCGTCTGCGGTGAGCTTTTGATCGCCGTTTCCGGATTTTACCGCCTGTTTGTCAACGGCAGATTTGTCAGTGCCGGTCCTGCAAGGACCGCCGGCGGATATGCGAGAGTGGACCGGATTCCGGTGTCCGCTCTGCCGGGCGAGGCGGGCATGAAATTGCGGATTGAGACGGTAAACTACTGTTGTACGTCGCTTTCCTCCGTAAAACAGGCGGGATTTCTGGCGGCGGAGCTTCAGGCAGACGATAGGGAGGTGCTCCTGTACACGGGGCGGGACTTCCGGGCGTTTGTCTCGGGGCGTAAGGTCCGGTACGTCGAGCGTTTTTCGCTCCAGCGCCATTTCGGCGAGGTCTGGGACGAGCGTGCCGATGCGGCGGAGTGTCGGGAGGCGGAGCTTGTTCCTGCCGAATCGTCGCCCGTGTGGCTGGAACGGAGAGCGCCGTATCCGGACTATCATACCGTTATGACCGGGGAAGCGATCCGGCACGGCGTACTGCGGGAGAATACCGGGCGGAAGTTTCCGCTCAACCGCTATTCCTCAAAGCCGGACGGAAGCTTTCCGGAGGAGGAGATCCCGTATAAGCCATATCGCTGGATCCAGAGCTTTGACCAGTGTCTGACCGGCGGGGCGGTGAAGCTGCCTGCCCGGATCGGTGCGGGAGAATATCTGATATTTGACCTCAAAACGGTGCAGGCGGGCTTTTTACTCCTCGGTTTGCAGGCGCTTGAAGAAAGCGACGTGGTGGTGGCGTTTTCCGAATACTGCCGGGGCGAGGAATTTGAATTTTCCAACATCAACTGCCAGAACGTGATAGAATATCTTCTGCCTGCCGGCGGGCGATTTGACGAGCAGAGCTTTGAGCCGTACACCCTGCGCTTTGCGCTGGTTGCCGTCCGGTCGGGTTCGGTCTGCGTGGAGTCGTTCGGCGTCAGGGCTTACGAGCGGGATATGTCGCAGGCGTTTTGTCCGCCGACCGGAAATGCGCTTGCCGATTCGATCTGCGAGGCGGCAAAGCGCACCTTTGCGCACAATGCTGTGGATATTTTCTCCGACTGCCCGTCACGGGAGCGTGCCGGGTGGCTGTGCGATTCCTACTTTACCGGCAAGGCGGAGCACTTTTTCTTCGGGGAATGTCGGGTAGAGGCGGATTTCCTGGAGAATTTCCGCCTGTATCGTCCGGACGGAAGCTATCCGGAGGGAATTTTGCCGATGTGCTATCCTTCCGATCCGATCCAGGGAAAAATGCGGGATCTTTCCCAGCGCTATGAATTCATTCCGCAGTGGAATCTGTGGTATATTCTGGAGTCGGAGGAATATCTTCTGGAGCGTTGTCCGGAGGCAAACCGGGAGGAATTCCGGCAGAGCATATACGGAATCCTGAATTTCATGAGCCATTATGAAAATGCCGACGGGCTTTTGCAGGACGTTCCGGGCTGGAACTTCGTGGAATGGTCGGAGGCAAACGACTGGGTAAAGGACGTCAACTACCCGACTTCGTTTTTGTATTCCCGTGCGCTGGAGGCGGCATACCGTCTGTACGGCGACACGGCGGCGATGGAAAAGGCGGAGCGCATCCGCCGGCGGGCGGCAGAGCTTGCCTTTGACGGCGAGGTATTCTGCGACCATGCGGTTATGCAGGACGGCGTGCTTGTCAACCAACCGCATATTTCCGAGGTGTGCCAGTATTATGCGATCCTGTTTGGCGGCGTTTCTCTGGCAGAGCCACGCTACGCAAAGCTTTTGCATTACGTGAAAAACGGCTTTGCCGACTTTCAGCGAAAGGATTGCGAGCTGGTGCGCATCAATGCGTTTATCGGCTTGTATCTGCGTATGGAGGTTCTGCGGCGCCTTGGAGAATACCGGTTGATCCTTGGAGAGCTGGGCGACTTCTTCGGCGGTATGGTGGAAAAGACCGGAACGCTGTGGGAGTACCGGCAGTACAAGGGCAGTTATGACCACGGCTTCGCTTCTTACATTGCCAGCGTCATCCACGAGGCGGCAAGAACGGATTGAGTGGAGCGGGAGAAGAGCGGGGAAAACTTTTCTGGAGAAAAGTTTTCCCCGTGCCCCTTTCAAAAGACTTTTAGGCAAGGGTTAAGGTATATGCTGACCCAAAGTCTTACCGTTGCGGGAGTGCAGCGCAGGGGTTGGTGCGCTCGACGATTGGAGATCCCGACCTGCGGTCGCCCTCCGGGTTCGACTCCGGGCTGTCGCCCTCCGCT
>ENA-ORMN01002715-ORMN01002715.1-human-gut-metagenome-genome-assembly--contig:-NODE-2715-length-14898-cov-3.281479_pt1 | contig 14898 bp, 9 predicted proteins | sample MGYA00242102_ERZ508993 | MGnify/ENA primary metagenome ERZ508993 (study PRJEB26280, sample SAMEA2338770) | human gut metagenome | biome: human gut; feature: human-associated habitat; material: faeces... | reverse complement strand
TTCACCCCGGAGATCCTGCTCGCAGGCAGCAATGACGAATTATTGGAGGACACAGAACTTTCCGATAAAAAGACGTTAGAAGCAAAAATTGTGGCGGAGGAGATCAGACACCTGATGAAAACGCAGCCTGTCACCGATAAGGCGACCGGAGAACTTCGGATGGCACGTTACTCCGATATTGTAATTTTGCTCCGCAGTCTGTCCGGCTGGGCGGATTCCCTTGTGGAAGTGTTGAACGAGAATGGAATCCCGGCGCACACGGTTTCTTCGACCGGATATTTTTCCACGGTGGAAGTACAGACGGTGCTGTCCATGCTGAGGCTTTTGGATAACCCAAGGCAGGATATTCCGATGGCGGCAGTGCTCCGCTCGCCGATGGCAGGGCTTACTGATGAGGAGCTTGCGGTGTTAAGGCTTGAAGATGGCAGTGTGCCTTTTCATGAAGCGGTGCTCGAACTGGCAGAAGGACTTTATGAAGAGGGCGGGCAAATAGAAATTTCAAATTCAGAGGAAGATCAGAAGCAGGGAAGAAACGCGGATGAGAAAACAGAAAATCATATAGAGATAACCGCTCACCGGAAATTACTCAAATTTTATAAAAAATACAAGCAATTACGGCAGCTCGTCCCGGACACTCCGATCCATGAGCTGATCGAGATCATCCTGCGCGAGACCGGATACGGTCATTATGTGGCGGCAATGCCGGCAGGAAACAGAAGAACGGCGAATTTAAACATGCTTTTGGAAAAAGCCGCAGCCTACGAGAAAACGAGTTACAAGGGACTGTTTCACTTTGTGCGTTACATTGATGAACTGCAGAAATATGATGTGGATTTCGGTGAGGCAGACATGGTCGGGGAAAACGAGGACGTTGTCCGAATTATGAGTATCCATAAGAGCAAAGGTCTTGAGTTCCCAATTGTGATCGTGAGCGGTATGGGCAAAAATTTCAATAAACAGGACACACGGAGCAAAATGGTGCTTCACCCGGAACTTGGTATTGGTCTTGACTACATGGACGGAAAAAAGCGTATCAAATCATCGACTATCGCAAAGAAGGCGATTGCAAAGCAGATCGAGCTGGAAAATCTCGGCGAGGAACTTCGTGTACTTTACGTTGCCTTAACCCGTGCAAAAGAAAAGCTCATTCTCACCGGAACATTAAAGGATGCCCCGGAAAAACTGGAATTTTTCAGGCAGCAGGCAGCATTGTATGCACATTCCAGCGACACCACAGCGATTCCGTATCTGACAAGGGAAAGTGCCGCAGGGTATCTCGACTGGATACTTCCGGCAGTGCTTTCCTATGGGGACAAATACCCGGTCCGGATCGTGGAAGCGGCAGAGCTTGTCTTAGACGAAGTGGAAAACCAGTTAGAGCAAAATGAAGATCTGACAGAGCGGATCGTGGAGATCGAAGCGGCGGACACACAGCTGGTCGGGCAGTTAAAACAGCGGTTTTCGCAGCGTTATCCATATCAGACAGACATTTTGCGGAAAAACAAATATTCCGTATCCGAATTAAAGCACCGTGCAATGCGTGAGAAATTTGAGGCAGAGCAGGAGGAGACGGTCCCGGCATTTTTGGAAGAACCTGTGACACCAACGATCCCTCTCTTTATACAAAGGCAGGAGAAAATCACGCCAGATCAGAATGTAAGCGGTCAGGGAGTGCAGGTAAACCGTGGAGCGTTACGTGGTACTGCGGTGCACCGTGTCATGGAGTGCTATGATTTTACTTCAGAAAAAAGCGTACAGGAACAGATGGACGCTATGGAAAAAGAGGAGAAGATCACTGCGGATATGCGCACACTTGTGAAAGAGCGGATTGTGGCAGATTTTGTTTCCTCGGAAACAGGAAAGCGGATGGCTCTCGCACAGCGCATGGGAGCGCTTTACCGTGAGAAACCATTTGTCATGGGATTTACGGAAGAAGAACTGGAAAATTATGGTTTCGGAGCAGGTGCGCAGATGATAGAAAATGAGGTGCAGACTGAAAATGCACAACAGGAAATTGTGTTAGAAAATGTGTCGCGGGAAAATCATATGCATGAGGAAGATTTAACTTTAATTCAGGGAATCATTGATGTTTTCTGGATTGAGGATGACGGAATCACAGTCTTGGATTATAAGACAGATCGTGTGGATACTGCGCAGGAGCTGATTGACCGTTATGCGACACAGTTAAAGCTTTATGCGGATGCGTTGGAGCGGGTTTTTGCCGCACGAAAAATGAAGGTGAAGGAGATTCTGATCTACTCGTTCCGGTTAGAAAAGCTGATTTCAATTGAATAAATGTATGCACGAAGATCACTGGAGTCTTAATGATTCCGGTGATTTTCGTATAGAGCGATCGTATAGAGCAATCAGACGATATTTTCTTGTGTGCATAAGTGATTCATGGTATCATAGAAATCATGAGAACGGAGGAAGGAGTCGCAAAAATGAAAGCCTTAAACATCCCGGTTGGTATTTCTAATTTTGAAAAAATCCGCAATAATGGATTTTATTATGTTGATAAAACTGGTCTGATCGAGGAACTTCTCAAAACAGAAGCAGAAGTGACGTTGATCACCCGACCACGTCGATTTGGAAAAACACTCGGAATGAGTATGCTAGAAAGCTTTTTTGATATTCGAAAAAACAGTCGGAAACTATTTGAAGGTCTTGAGATTGCACGCCAGAGTGAATTATGCAGCAAGTGGATGAATCAATGTCCGACGGTTTCCGTATCATTCCGGCAGGTGGATGGTCTGAACTTTACAAGTGCATACGATATGCTGACAATGGTGTTTGCCGATCTGTATAACAAACATCTTTATCTGCTTGAAGACAGTCATGTAACGGAGTTTCAAAAGAAAACGTTTACAAATATTGCGCATGGATGTGGTTCGGAAAAAGAAGTGAAAAGCAGTCTTGTTCTTTTGACGACTATGATGCAGCAGCATTATGGTAAGGCAGTAGTACTTTTGATAGATGAGTATGATGTTCCGGTTGCAAAGGCAAATGCGCATGGTTACTACAACGAGATGTTAGATGTCATGAAAGGACTATTGCAGGCTTTGAAAGATAATCAGGCACTTTGTTTTGCTGTTGTCACAGGATGTCTGAAAATTGCTAAAGAAAGTATTTTTACAGGAACCAATAATTTTGTGTCTGACACTATCACAGATTCACGCCTGAATGAATACTTTGGCTTTGTCCAGAGCGAGGTGGATCAGATTTTAGCAGATGCAGAGACAGAAGATCAGGCGGAAAATATCCGAAAATGGTATGACGGATATCACTTTGGTGACTTTGATGTTTATTGTCCGTGGGATGTGATGAATTATCTGCTGGAGCTGCAGCACAATCCACAGGCTAAGCCGGTCAGTTATTGGAAAAATACCAGCGATAATGCGATTATCCGTTCTTTTATCGATCATTCAGGAAGCAGCATCACGAAGAAGCTGGAAAATTTAATGGCTGGAGAAACAATTGTTCAGCGTGTGGATGAAAATCTGACTTACGATTATTTACATTCTTCGGAGGATAACCTGTGGAGTATGCTGTATCTGACAGGATACCTCACAAAAGCGCGGAATGAACAAACGGATGAGGTGCTGCCTGACGGTGCGATTGCACTTATGATACCGAATGAAGAAATCAGGGATATATTTGAAACGACGGTTATACAGTGGTTTGATGACAGTACCAGAAAATGGAATCGGACTTTATTGTTTGATGCAGTGTGGAATGGTGACAGTGTGAATCTGACAAAAGAAATGAATATTCTTTTACGACGCACAATCAGTTATCACGATTATAAAGAGGATTTTTATCATGCGTTTCTTGCAGGAATCTTTACAGGTGCCGGATATATGGTGGATTCGAATAAGGAGCATGGCGAAGGGCGTAGTGATGTGGTCGTATATGATCCGGTTAATGGACGTGTTGCGATTTTTGAAGCAAAATACACGAAAAATCAGGAAAAATTGGAAAGTACATGTAATACTGCGTTGCAACAGATAGATGAACGTCTGTATGCAAAGGAGTATGAAGATGATTATGATCAGATTCTATGCTATGGCATTTCATTTTTCAAAAAACGGTGTCTTGTCAAGAAAAAGTAAACGGTTAAGTGAGGAAATTTATGGGACAGATCATACTTGCCTCGGCATCGCCGAGAAGAAAAGAATTGTTAGAACAGATCGGACTGGAATTTGAAATCTGCCCGGCGAAAGGGGAGGAAGTTATCTCGAAAAGCGCGCCGGAGGAGGTTGTGATGGAGCTTTCCGAGCAGAAAGCGACAGAGGTCGCAGCAATGGTAAAAACATATGAGAGCGGACATGGGGAACTGATGACACCGCAGGATATCTTAGTGATCGGGGCAGACACCGTCGTTGCATGTGATGATACCATCCTTGGAAAGCCGAAAGATGAAGCCGATGCAAAGCGGATGCTCACACTTCTGTCGGGAAGAAAACATGCCGTGTATACAGGCGTTACGTTTGTGTTTCTGGATAAAAACGGACGAGCGGGCGCACATACCTTTTACGAGAAAACAGAAGTTACCATGAAGCCGTTGTCGGAACCTGAGATCGACCGTTATGTGGCGACCGGAGAGCCGATGGATAAAGCCGGTGCCTATGGGATCCAGGGAAAATGTGCCATTTATATTGAAGGGATTGAAGGTGATTACAATAATGTGGTCGGACTTCCGGTTGCACGCATTTATAAGGAGCTGCAAAAGCTTGGAATCGATCCCTATCTATGGTAAACTGCATGAAATAGTAGATTGGATGATTTCTAAATTCTCGTAGATCCTAAATTAAAATTTAGAAATTATCAACAACACATATGAGGAGAGGAGCAAATAAAATGCAATATGATGAGACATGTTTAGAATATTTTCTGGCGCATCAGGAACAACTTCTGCCGGAGCCGGTGGCAGAGACAATGGAAGAGGCAGAGGAATTTTTAGAGGACTGCATGGCGGTCGTCTGTATGAATCTGAAAGAGGTAAAAGCTTATTTCGAAGATCAGGGGGCTGATATCGAGGGAATGTCACTCAGGGATCTGGAGGAGGCAAGCGAAGTTTTTGCCCTCCCGGATGGCAGATATCTGATCGTGGAAGCTTAAATTTTTATAAATTTCCCGGAATGGGATTGACAAAAGAAAAAATGTTTATTATACTCAAAAAGTTTGCAAAGCAGGCAGAATGAGAACGCCCTTTTGCAGCAGAGAAAGACTGTAAAAAAGGCATTTTGACAAGGAGAAAACTACATGAAAAATTATGATGTGATTATTATTGGGGCAGGTCCTTCCGGTATTTTCTGTGCATATGAACTGATCCATGCCAACAAAGACCTGAAGATTTTAATGATTGAAAAAGGACGCCGTATTGAGAACAGACAGTGTCCGAAGAGAAAGACAAAAGTATGTGTAGGCTGTCAGCCATGTTCCATCACGACCGGATTTGCCGGAGCAGGAGCATTCTCCGATGGAAAATTATCTTTATCCCCGGACGTAGGTGGAAATCTTCCGGAGATTTTAGGATATGATGAGACTGTTACATTATTAAAAGAATCCGATGATATTTATTTAAAATTCGGAGCAGATACAAAAGTTTACGGTGTGGATAAAGAAAAAGAAATCCGCGAGATCCGTAGAAAAGCGATCACAGCAAACTTAAAACTCATCGAATGCCCGATCCGTCACCTTGGAACAGAGGAAGGATATAAGATTTATTCCAGATTGCAGGAGCATCTGTTAGAGCAGGGTGTTGAGATGGAGTTCAATACCATGGTCAAAGATATCATCATTGAAGATGGCCAGGTAAAAGGACTTGTGACAGACAAAGATGAAACATACCATGCAAAAGAGGTCGTATCTGCAGTCGGACGTGAGGGAGCAGACTGGTTCTCACACATCTGTAACGGTCATGGGATCGAGACGCAGGTCGGTACGGTAGATATCGGTGTCCGTGTGGAAGTGCGTGACGAGGTTATGGAATTCTTAAACGATAACCTTTACGAAGCAAAATTAGTTTACCACACACCTACATTTGACGATAAAGTGCGTACATTCTGTACGAATCCATCCGGTGAAGTAGCAACTGAGTACTATGACAATGGACTTGCAGTTGTAAACGGACACGCTTATAAATCCAAAGATTTAAAGACAAACAACACCAACTTTGCAATTCTTGTATCCAAGAATTTCACAAAGCCATTTAAAACACCGATCGAGTACGGAAAACAGATTGCACAGCTTTCCAACATGCTCTGCGACGGAAAAATTTTAGTACAGACCTTCGGTGATTTCAGAAGAGGAAGAAGAACGACAGAGGAGCGTCTCTGCAGAAATAACCTGATCCCTACGTTAAAGGATGCAGTACCTGGAGATCTTTCCCTTGTATTCCCACATCGTATTATGGTGGATATCGAGGAGATGATCCTTGCACTTGATAAGGTAACACCGGGTATTGCAAGTGATGAGACTTTATTATATGGTGTCGAAGTAAAATTCTACTCGAACAAGGTTGTGGTAAACAAAGACTTTGAGACAAGCGTAAAAGGTCTTCGTGCCATCGGTGACGGAGCATCGGTAACCCGTGGACTGCAGCAGGCATCCGCAAACGGAATCTCTGTTGCGAGAAGCATTTTAAAAGCTATGGAAGCTTAAATGAACAGCATGAAAAAAAACAGAAAAAAAATGACACTGATATGTCTGCTCTGCTTTTCCTTTCTGCTCACAGGATGTAAGATTGGAAATAAGGAAGTGATCGTCTCAAACACATTGAACAACCGTCAGGTATTCCGCATTGGAAATGTGTCCTGCGGGCTGAAAGAGGCGAAGGTATATCTTGTGAATTACCAGAATATTTACGGAACAGCCTATGGACTCGATCTCTGGCAGCATGATTTTGGAGACAGTTCCCTGGAAAACTATGTGAAAAATATCACAATGCGGGAGCTGGCACAGGTGGTCTGCTTAGACCAGCTTGCAAAGGAAAAAGAGATGGAACTTTCCGAAGAAGAAAAGGAAAAGACCGCTCAGGCGGCAGAGGAGTACTTTGCCTCGCTCACGGAGGAGGAGACTGCCTATATGGGCGTTTCGGAGAGTGACATCAAAGAGTACTATGAGCATTATGCGCTGGCACAGAAAGTGTACCACTCACTCACAAAAGCGGTGAATGAGGAGGTCAGCGATGATGAGGCACGGGTGATGGAGATCATGCAGATTTTTGTTTCGGATGAGAGCCGGGCAAATGAGATCGCATCCAGATTAGCCCAGGGAGAAGATTTTGCAACACTCGCCAATAATTATAATGAGCTTGGCAGCATTCAGGTAAATATTTCAAGGGATGATCTCCCGGCTGCAGTAGAAGAGATCGCATTTCAGATGGAAAATGATGAGGTTTCCGGTAAGATCACAGTGGATGGAGGCTTTTATTTCATTAAATGCCTGAACAAATACAATCAGGAGCTGACGGAGGCGAACAAAGCCAATATTGTAGACAAAAGAGAAAAGGAAGCTTTTGATGATGAATACAATGGATTTGTTTCTTCCCTGAGTTCGAATATCAACGAAGAACTCTGGGAGAATCTGGAACTTGAGACAGGTTCCGGGATGAAGACGGATACGTTTTTTGAAGTTTTTAATACTTATTGTGGTGATATGTGATATCACCACAATTTTTTCGAGGGAAAAAGATATGACGAAGGATATGACAAACGGATCGCCAATGAAGCTGATTCTTGGATTTTCCGTACCACTTTTGTTTGGATTTTTATTTCAGCAGTTTTACAATCTGATGGATACGTTGATCGTAGGACGTTTCCTCGGAGTAGATGACCTTGCAGCGGTAGGTTCCACAGGCTCCGTCAACTTTCTTATCATCGGATTCTGTATGGGAGTGTGCAACGGATTTGCGATTCCTCTGGCACACAAATTCGGCGCAGGAGACTATAAGGGCATGCGTGGCTTTATGATGAACGCCATTTACCTCTCTGCTATTTTTGCAGTGGTCATGACGATCGTGACGGTCATTTTCTGTATGCCGATCCTGGAGCTGATGCGCACACCGGAAAATATCATTGACGGTGCATACCGTTACATTGTGATCATTTTCTGGGGGATTCCGGTCACCTATCTGTACAATCTGGTTTCGGGAATTATCCGTTCCATGGGGGACAGCAGGACACCGGTTGTGTTTCTGGTGATCGCTGCGGTCATTAATATCGGACTGGATCTGTTTTTTATCGTAGTGCTCGGAACTGGAGTGGAAGGTGCAGCATGGGCAACGGTGATCTCACAGCTGATCTCCGGTGTGGGATGCCTTATTTACAGTATCAGACATTTTGAGATACTGCATCCGGAAAAAGAGGAAATGCAGGTAAATAAAACGTACATGATGACATTGTGTGGAATGGGCGTTCCGATGGGACTGCAGTATTCCATCACGGCGATCGGAAGCGTTATCTTACAGAGTGCGGTCAACTCCCTTGGCTCTCATGCGGTTGCCGCAATGACAGCCGGAAGCAAGATCGGAATGTTTTTCTGCTGCCCGTTTGATGCGTTGGGTTCTACGATGGCAACCTATGGCGGTCAGAATGTCGGGGCAAAAAAACTGGATCGTGTCTCCGGAGGCTTAAAGGCGGCGTCCATTCTCGGATGTGCATATGCGGTGCTGGCATTTGTCATTATGTTCTTTTTCCGTGGGGCGCTGGCAGGCTTCTTTGTCGGAGAGGCAGAGCCGGAAGTCGTTTCCAATGCAGGACTGTTTTTGCTGATCAACAGTGCATTCTATATCCCATTGGCATTTGTCAACATCGTGCGTTTCCTGATCCAGGGAATGGGCTACAGCAAATTTGCTATTTTGGCGGGTGTGTTTGAGATGGTTGCAAGAACACTGGTCGGATTTGCGTTTGTGCCTGTTTTCGGCTACGTGGCAGCGTGCTTTGCAAGCCCGGTGGCATGGATCTTTGCGGATGCATTTTTATTCCCGGCATATTTCCATGTCCTGAAAAAGACGAAGAAGCTGTTGTACAAGTAAAAAATAACTGCGAAACTTCCCACCAGAGTAGAGCAAATTGTGAAAAATTGAACAATGTAATTAAAAACGAAAGGATTCAGTATGAGTATTTTAAACGTGGAACACCTGACACACGGATTTGGTGACAGGGCAATTTTTAATGACGTGTCTTTCCGGCTTTTGAAGGGAGAACACATCGGATTAGTCGGCGCCAACGGCGAGGGAAAATCCACATTTATGAATATCGTGACCGGAAAGCTTATGCCGGACGAGGGAAAAGTGGAATGGGCGAAAAACGTCCGTGTCGGTTATCTCGACCAGCACTCCACACTGACCAAAGGCATGACAATCGAGAGTGTGTTAAAATCGGCGTTCGCATGGTTGTTTGAACTCGAAGAAAACATGAACCAAATTTGTGACAGGCTTGGTGAGGCAGAACCGGACGAGATGGATGCGATGATGGAGGAACTCGGAGTCATACAGGATACACTCACCATGCATGATTTTTACATCATTGATGCGAAGGTGGAGGAAGTGGCGAGAGCGCTCGGTCTGCTTGATCTCGGACTGTCCCATGATGTCACGGATTTAAGCGGCGGACAGCGTATGAAAGTTCTTCTGGCAAAGCTTTTGCTGGAAAAACCGGATATCCTCCTTTTGGATGAGCCGACGAACTATCTCGATGCAGAGCATATCGCATGGCTGAAACGCTATCTGCAGGAGTATGAGAATGCATTTATCTTAATCTCCCACGATATTCCGTTTTTAAATGACGTTGTGAATATTATTTACCATATGGAAAATCAGCGTCTGGACCGGTATGTCGGGGATTACGATAAGTTTCAGGAAGTTTACGAGGTGAAAAAGTCCCAGTTAGAGGCAGCTTACCGCAAACAGCAGCAGGAGATCAGCGAGTTAAAGGATTTTGTCGCCCGGAACAAAGCGCGTGTTGCCACAAGAAATATGGCAATGTCCCGCCAGAAGAAGTTAGACAAAATGGATGTCATTGAGCTTGCTGCCGAGCGTCCGAAGCCGGAATTTAATTTCAAACTCGGAAGAACGCCGGGACGCTATATTTTCGAGACGAAAGACCTTGTGATCGGATATGACGAACCGCTGTCAAAACCGTTAAATATCTCCATGGAGCGTGGACATAAAATCGCACTTGTCGGCGCCAATGGAATCGGTAAGACGACACTGTTAAAGAGTATTTTAGGATTGATCCCATCGCTTGGCGGTTCTGTGGAACTCGGCGAGAATCTGGAGATCGGATATTTTGAGCAGGAGATCAAAGGCGAGAACAGGAACACCTGTATCGATGAGATCTGGGAAGAATTCCCGTCTTTCAGCCAGTACGAAGTGCGTTCTGCCCTTGCAAAATGCGGACTTACGACCAAACATATCGAAAGCCTCGTCCGCGTGTTAAGCGGTGGAGAGCAGGCAAAAGTAAGACTCTGCAAATTGATCAATAAATCGACCAATGTTCTGCTCTTAGACGAGCCGACCAACCATCTGGATGTCGACGCGAAGGATGAATTAAAGCGCGCGTTGCAGGAATACCGCGGCAGTATCCTTCTGATCTGTCATGAACCGGAATTCTATCAGGATATTGTCAATGAAGTGTGGGACTGCTCGAAGTGGACAACAAAGATTTTGTAGTATAAAAATAAGCATAATGAAAAGGAAAAACATTGACATTTTCATCACAAAGTATTATCTTGATGTCAGTAATAATTCCTATTATTAGATGATAAAAACATATGGAGGCCATTATGAAAGATACCTATATTTCAGAAGCAGTAAAGTATATCGGAGCAGACGATACCACATTAGATTTATTCGAGAGCCAGTATCAGATCCCGAACGGAGTTTCTTATAATTCCTATGTGATCCTGGATGAAAAAGTAGCGGTTATGGATACCATCGATGAGCGGAAAACAGATGAGTGGTTCGCAAATCTTGAGAATGTGTTAAATGGAAGAACGGTAGATTATCTTGTCATTTCCCATTTAGAGCCGGATCATGCGGCAAATATCAAACGTGCGGCAGACAAATTCCCACAGGCACAGCTTGTGCTGAGTGCAAAAGCAAAAGCGATGCTGCCACAGTTTTTTGATATTGCACATTTGGAAGAGCGCTGCCTTGTGGTAAAAGAGGGTGATACATTAGAGCTTGGAACACACAAACTGCATTTTGTGATGGCACCGATGGTACACTGGCCGGAAGTTATGGTTACTTATGAGAGCAGCGAAAAAATTCTGTTCTCCGCAGATGGTTTTGGTAAATTTGGTGCACTGTCTCTTACTGAAAATGAGGACTGGGCGTGTGAGGCACGCAGATATTACTTTAATATTGTTGGTAAATATGGAATACCGGTGCAGACCTTGTTAAAGAAAGCGGCCGGACTTGATATTGCAACAATCTGCCCACTACATGGACCGATCTTGACAGAAAATCTCGGATATTATTTGGATCTTTACAATACTTGGAGCAGTTATGAGCCGGAAAGCAAAGGTATCCTGATCGCATATGCGTCTATTCATGGCAATACCGGTAAAGCAGCAGAGAAACTTGCAGAAATCCTCCGCAGCAAGGGTGCAGAAAAAGTCGTTGTCAGTGATCTTGCGCGAGAAGATATGGCAGAAGTAATAGAGGACGCATTTCGTTATGACAGAATGATCGTGGCAGCAGCAAGTTACGATGGCGGCGTATTTCCTTGCATGCAGGACTTCCTGCATCATTTGCAGAGCAAGGCATATCAGAATCGCAAAGTTGGAATCGTAGAGAATGGTTCTTGGGGACCAACTGCGGCACGTACGATGAAAGCAATTTTAGAGCCGATGAAGAATATTACGATCGTAGATCCGGTCGTTACGATCAAGTCAACACTGAAAGAGAGTGATATTCCGAATTTGGAAGCATTGGCAGATGCAATGCTGTAGATATAGGTTATGTTATGACAGCAGAAGTGGACTGTAATGACAATGGGAATCCCATTAGATAACGATGTCAGTAAAAAGGCTTGCACCGCAACGGTGCAAGCCGGTTTTGCTTTTGTATGCCATTCGCTTATTTATTTGCTTTTTTCTTAGCCGCCTTAGCGGGAGCGGTTACCCGTCGGCTGGATTTTTTGTCTTTGGAACGATGAAATAGAGTATCTTTCCACAACGCAGGATGAAATAGGATCAACAGTGGGAATAGCTCCAGTCTGCCTGCGATCATATCAAACATAAAGACACATTTGCTGAAAGGAGTAAATGCTCCAAAATTTTCTATCGGGCCGACTTTTTCCAATCCGGGGCCAACATTGTTGAGTGTTGTTGCAACAGAAGTAAATGTTGTCACCAAGTCCTTTTCCTCAAAGGAGATCAGGAAGGTTGAAACGGCAAATACGATTATATATGTGATAAAATATACATTCGTTGCACGCAGCACTTCGTGTTCCACCGGTTTCTTTTCAAATTTAACCTTCTGAATACTTTTCGGATGGATATAGGAGTGCAATTCCTTACCGACTGTCTTAAATAAGATCACGATACGCGACACTTTCATACCGCCGCCGGTACTTCCTGCACATGCACCGATAAACATCAAAAGCACCATGATCGTGCGTGAAGATTGCGGCCATAAGTTAAAGTCAACGGTGGAATAGCCGGTTGTTGTAATAATGGAAGCGACCTGGAAAGAAGCCTGGCGCAATGCATCTGCTGCATTTCCAACCATCTGTAAAATATTGCAAAAGATAATACCGATCGCTACTGCAATGATCAGAAAATAATAACGAACTTCCTCCATTTTCAGAGCATTTTTCCATTTGCGAAGCAGTAACAGATAATAGGCATTAAAATTCACACCAAATAGCAGCATAAATATTGTGATCACCCATTGCAGATATGGAGAATAACTTGCAATGCTATCATTTTTAATACCAAATCCACCAGTACCGGCGACACTAAATGAGGTCGTGATCGCTTCAAATAAAGACATGCCGCCGAGCAACAGCAGGATTACCTGAACGACAGTCATGCCAAAATAGATCACATACAAAATCTGTGCCGTGGATTTAAGATGCGGCACCAGCTTGCCAACGGAAGGCCCCGGGCTCTCCGCACGCATCAGATTCATATTGGAGCCGCCACTCATAGGAATGATCATCAGCAAAAAGACGAGTACACCCATACCACCGATCCAATGTGTAAATGCGCGCCAAAAAAGTGTTGCATGGCACAGACATTCCACATCACTCAACACCGTCGCTCCTGTGGTCGTAAAACCGGACACGATTTCGAACAGTGCATCCACGTAACTTGGATATTCACCAGTCAATATTAATGGGAGAGAACCGAAAATACTGAGTATGATCCAACTGGCGGCTGTTGCCAGACAGCCTTCCTTAAAATAAAACATTGCATTTTTGGGTTTATGACGTGTTCCCAACACACCCAGAACAATGCAGATAACTGCGACCAGCAGATACCATACACTTTTCTGTTCCATATATAGGACACCAACAATAAATGGAAAAAGGAGCAATGCACCTTCAATCATTAATACATACGATAAAATATATTTTACAGCCGAATAATTCATATCAAATCTACATTCCTTTCTATGCCAGCCAGCCTTTCCGGGGCTTCAGCACATTGCCGCAGGCACAGTATATCTTGTCGTTTATGCCAGAATATCCTGCAGATCGCCTAGTCCGGTGTGTGTAGTTACGATCAATACGGCATCGCCGACCATAATGCAGTCATTACCGGATGGCATGATGATTTCGCCATTGCGGAAAATACACGAAACCAAAAGATCCTTCTTGAGTTTCAGTTCCATTAAAGGTTTGCCGGTTACTTCACATTCTTCTTTCACCAAAAATTCCACTGCTTCCGCACGAGAATCAAACAAATTGTATACAGTTTCTACGTTGCTGTTCAGCGAAGCACGTTTTGCGCGCACGTAGGCAATGATCGTTTCAGAAGTAATATGTCTTGGATACACAACACTTCCCAGATCCAGTTCATTGATCACGGTTTTGAAGTTGGAGCGGTTAATCTTCGTAACCACTTTGGCATCCGATACGTTTCTGGCATGAAGCGTCAGAAGCACATTTTCCTCATCAATTCCAGTCAGAGAGACAAAGGATTCTACATGCTCAATGCCTTCTTCCTTAAGAAGTTCGGTATCTGTGCCATCGCTATTAATAATGATCGCATCCGGAAGCATCACAGCCAACTCTTCACAGCGGGCGCGGTTTCGCTCGATCATTTTGACTTCGATACCGACATCCAGTAAGCATTTTGCCAGATAATAAGCAGCTTTGCCACCGCCGACGATCATTGTGTCACGCACCTGATTGGTAGGAAGTCCAATGCGTCGCATAAAATTCTTCGCGTCATGTTGAGCGGCAACGAAAGAAACCATATCTCCCTCTTCAAAGATAAAATCTCCGGCTGGGATCGTCATTTCGCCATCGCGTTCGACGCCGCAAATGACGATACGGTCGAGAAGTCCGGTACGACCCAAGTCTGCAATCGATTTCTGATTCATTGTATTATTTTCAGCAAGCTTAAACTTTACGATCTCGGCCTGACCATGAGCAAAAGAATGAACTTCCAAGGCAGTAGGCAGGTAGAGTAATCGCGCTGCCTCATTTGCAGCTGCCTGCTCCGGGTTAATGATCAGCGCAAGTCCTAGTTTCTCACGTAAATAAGGGATTTCTTCACTGTATTCCGGAGTTCTTACACGGGCAATTGCAGAGCAATCGCCGACGCGTTTTGCAACAGTACAGCACAGCAGATTGAGCTCGTCAGATTCGGTGACAGCGATCAACAGGTCTGCGCTCTCAATGCCTGCCTCCATCTGTACACTGTAACTTGCACCTG
>ENA-ORMN01002713-ORMN01002713.1-human-gut-metagenome-genome-assembly--contig:-NODE-2713-length-14901-cov-4.527415_pt1 | contig 14901 bp, 11 predicted proteins | sample MGYA00242102_ERZ508993 | MGnify/ENA primary metagenome ERZ508993 (study PRJEB26280, sample SAMEA2338770) | human gut metagenome | biome: human gut; feature: human-associated habitat; material: faeces... | reverse complement strand
AAGCCACAGAACGCCGAGAATGAGAACCGGCACGGTCGCCAGAAAGCGCATGATACCGATATACCGGTAAAGGTTGACGACGTGGCTTTCTTCATTGTAGGAAGTGTTGGTCAGGTCGGCAAGCTCCGGCAAAACGGGCAGAACCGACTTGGCAACCACGAAAACGACCGTCAGGCGCTGGAGTTTTTCGGTATAGTTTTTCCGGTGCTTTTTCCGCCGTGCCTGAAAAGCGGAGTAGCCGAGAATGGAGGTATTGTCGTAAAAGGTTCCAAGCTCGGTGATACCGGTCATCAGCGAGGACACGGCAAAGAGCGAAAAGATCAGCTCCAGCGTGGCAAAAACAAAGGTCCAGAGAAGCAGGGCGGCAGTCCTTTCCCTGCCGAACGCCAGTCCGAATATCCAGAAAAGCGCCAGAAGCCGGGCGCCGGAGATCCAGATCAGGCGTGTGAGTTGGGTGCGTGCGGCGGCGACGGAATCGTTGAGATCCGCAAATTTTGCAAGCCCCGCCACCAGCAGGAGGTAGCCGAAAAAGTCCGGCAGAACGTCTATGATGCTGACGTTCGGGTTGAAGAAAAACAGTACGGAGAGGATGCAAAAACCAAAGCCAAGCGATATTTTCTGCGTTTTATTTTCCATTTTTGCGTTTTTTCTCCTTTTTTCTCACTTTTTCACGGCGGTACTCCTCTGCCCGCTTCTGCGCCTGTGCATTTCTTTCCTCCTGTGCCTCTCTCATCCGGTTGACAAAGGCAAACCGGGAGGGCTTTTGCCGCATCTCACGGTCGCTTTCGTCGCAGATGCCGGCGTAGCAGGAAAAGATCAGGATGAGGTTCAGGATCATCCAGAAGATGTAGATCAGAAGCACCGGAAGTCCCGCATATTTGTTGTAAGCTTCCTGAAACGGAAACGGAATATAAGCGATGGCACTGAGCAGGTAATAAAACAGCATGACGATGAAGTTCCGGATCGCCCGGACGGCGATCACCCGCATCTCCACTTCCACCGCAATTGCCCGGATTGCCCACAGCATTGCCGTGTGGAAAAGCAGAGAAAGCGCCATTTCCACGTAGCCGAGCGTGTTTTTTACGGTCTCGCCGACCACACCGGAGGAAATCAGCATTTCCCGGTAGAGCCAGTCGGTGACCGTGATATAGGACAACACGCCGTAGATCCCCACCATCACGACCGACATCAAAAGCATCCAGTCAAAATTCCGGTTGTATTTTCTCAGCTTTGCGGCGGATAAGCCGATAATCAGATATCCCACCAGCCGGAACACCGAGCCGAATGTGTTCATCGACATCAGCGTGGTCATGAAATATCCGATGAGTAATAAGCCAAAGCCCATATTTCCTCCATTGCGCAGGCAGGCGCATTTGTCGGAATGTCAAATACGCCTGCCATGCTGTAAATTCTGTTTACTGTCCCTGATTTTCCTTACCGGGGGCACCGCAGCACTTCTTGTACTTCTTGCCGGAGCCGCAGGGGCAAAGGTCGTTTCTTCCGGTCTCGGGTGCCGAGCGCCGGATCACGCTGACCTTTTTCGGCTTTTTCTGCCCGTCAGCGCCTTCAAAGCCCTCAGTCAGCGGCTTTGCCAGCTGGACCCGCTTGACCTCGGGGGTCTTGACGGTGACCGAAAGGATCATACGTGTCGTGCGGTCACGGATATCGTTTACCATAGCGTCAAACATATCCGCACCCTGCAACCGGTACTCGTTGACCGGGTCACGCTGTGCGTAGGACTGGAGACGGATGCTGTCCTTGAGGTCCTCCATGGCGTCGATGTGGTCCATCCAGTTGCGGTCCACGTTCTGAAGCAGAACGGCACGCTCCAGCTCCCGGAAGCGCTCGGCTCCCACCAGCTCTTCCTTTTCGTGATACAGTGCGATCGCACGGTCGCAGAGCATCTGGCGGATGTCCGCCTCGTGGAGATGCTTCAGCTCCTCCTCGGTATACTGAAAGTCCTCCGGCGTGGTCAGCAGACCCTTGTAAAGCTCCCGCAGACCGTTGAAATCCCACGTGGATTTGTCCTCGCCGACAAGGTGGGTGTCTACGTTTTCCCCTACCGTGCCGAGAATCATCTTCTGAATGGTGTCGCTGATATCGGCGCCGTTGAGCACGTCGTTTCTCTGCTTGTAGATGATGTTTCTCTGCTGGTTCATCACGTCGTCGTAGGTCAGCACGTATTTCCGGCGCTTGAAGTTCTGGTCCTCAATTCTCTTCTGCGCCGACTCGATGGTGTTGGAAAGGATCTTTGCGTCGATCGGGGTATCCTCCGGCAGACCGAGCCGGTTGACCATGCCGATCATCCGCTCCGAGCCGAACAGACGCATCAGATCGTCCTCAAGCGAGAGGAAGAACCGGGATTCGCCGGGGTCTCCCTGTCTGCCGGAACGTCCTCTGAGCTGGTTATCGATCCGGCGGCTCTCGTGGCGCTCGGTGCCGAGGATGAACAGACCGCCCGCTTCTCTGACCTTATCCGCTTCGGGTGCGATCTCGTCCTTGAACTTTTCATACAGCGTCCGGTAGATCTCCCGGGCGTTCTTCACATCCTCGTCGTCGATCTCGGCAGTGCCGGTCGCCATGGCGATCAGGTCCTCGTCCACGCCCATTTTGCGCATTTCTTTTTTCGCCATGTACTCGGGGTTGCCGCCGAGCATGATATCGGTTCCACGTCCCGCCATGTTGGTGGAAATGGTCACGGCGCCAAACTTACCTGCCTGCGCCACGATCTCCGCTTCCCTCTCATGATACTTGGCGTTGAGGACGGTATGCTGGATGCCCTCCCGCTTCAGGCGGCGGGAAAGCTCCTCGGATTTGTCAATGGATACCGTACCGACCAGAACCGGCTGCCCCTTTTCGTGGCAGGCAAGGATCTGCTCGATCACGGCGTTGTATTTGCCGTTGACCGTTTTGTACACCCGGTCGGGGCGGTCGATCCGGATCATCGGCTTGTTGGTCGGGATCTCCACCACGTCCAGTCCGTAAATTTCCCGGAATTCGTTTTCCTCGGTCAGCGCCGTACCGGTCATACCGGACAGCTTGGTGTACATACGGAAATAGTTCTGGAACGTAATGGTCGCCAGCGTTTTGTTTTCCTTTTCGATCTTGACTCCTTCCTTGGCTTCAATCGCCTGGTGCAGACCGTTGGAATAGCGGCGCCCGGGCATCAGACGACCGGTAAAGGTATCGACGATCATCACGCCCTGGTCGTTCACGACGTAGTCCACGTCCCGCTTCATGATACCGTGCGCACGGATCGCCTGGTTGATGTGGTGGGCGATCTCGGAGTTTTCCTGATCGGTAAGATTTTCAATGCCGAAGAAAGCCTCCGCCTTTTTGGCGCCTGCCGGCGTCAGAATGGCGTTGTTCGCTTTTTCGTCCACGATGTAATCGGCGTCCACGTCGTCGTAGCTTTCCTTGTTGTCCATTTCCTTGATGACGTATTTCCGGAGCTTGCGGGCAAAAGCGTCCGCACGGTCATACAGGTCGGTCGATTTCTCACCGGCGCCCGATATGATCAGAGGAGTTCTGGCTTCGTCAATCAGAATGGAGTCCACCTCGTCCACGATAGCAAAGTTGTGTCCACGCTGAACCATGTTGTCCTTGTAGACCACCATGTTGTCCCGCAGATAGTCAAAGCCGAACTCGTTGTTGGTTCCGTAGGTGATATCTGCCGCATACGCCGCTTTTTTCTCCTCCGGCGTCAGTCCGTGCACCACAAGACCGGTCGTCAGTCCCATAAACTCATAGACCCGTCCCATTTCCTCGCTGTCACGGCGTGCCAGGTAGTCGTTGACCGTCACCACGTGTACGCCCTTTCCGGAGAGTGCGTTGAGATACGCCGGCATGGTTGCCACCAGCGTTTTTCCTTCACCGGTTTTCATTTCGGCAATCCGCCCCTGATGCAGGATGATACCGCCGATGATCTGGACCCGGAACGGGCGTTTTCCGAGCACACGCTCATCCGCTTCCCGGATGGCGGCAAAGGCGTCTGCCATAATATCGTCCAGCGTTTCCCCGTTTTCCAGTCTTTGGCGGAGAAGCTCGGTGGTACCGGCAAGCTCCTCGTTTGTCATTTCTTTATATTTCGGCGCAAGCGACTCGATATAGTCCACGTATTTCTTCAGTTTGCCAAGCTGTCTGTCACTGTATGTGCCGAAAACCTTTTTGATAAGTCCCATTATAGACCTCCAACTTCATATATATCATTTATTATACAACACTTTTGATATTTTTTCAAGTATTTTATACGATTCCTTGCGTCCGGAATGTAAATTTTTCCGCAAAGGCTCACAAATTTCGGAAAATACGGTGTTTCCCCTTGAAAAAATGCGCCAAATGGAATATAATTATAGAAAATATCAAAAAAGGACATCGTATGAAAAAGATCCATATCGTTCTGCACGAGCCGGAAATTCCGCAGAACACCGGAAATATCGCCCGCACCTGCGCCGCTACCGGAGCCGCCCTCCATATCATCAAACCCATGGGCTTTACCATCGACGACAAAAAGCTCAAACGTGCCGGGCTTGACTATTGGGACAAGCTGGATATCACCTATTATGAGAATTTTGAGGACTTCTGCGAAAAGCACCCGGAAAGCGCCGGGCATCTCTATTTCTTTTCCACCAAAGCGCCAAGGCGATATACCGATATTTCCTATCCGGACGAGGTGTTTATCATGTTCGGCAAGGAAACACGGGGATTGCCGGAGGAGCTTTTATACGAAAACCGTGATTTTTGCGTCCGGCTCCCCATGCGGGATACTCTGCGCTCGCTGAATCTTTCCAACTCGGTCGCCATTGCCGTATATGAGATCCTGCGGCAGTGGGACTTTGAGGGGCTTTTGGGCGAGGGACGTCTGCTCACGAAGGACTGGTAAGGAGGCTATATGGAAAACAAAACAACCATGCGTGCTATGGTCGCCATGAGCGGCGGCGTGGACAGTTCGGTAGCGGTTCTTCTTCTGCAGGAGGCGGGCTACGAGGTTGCCGGCATCACCATGCAGTTATGGGATCCCGCCCGGGATCTGCCCGACGATACCGCCCCTGCCACGCTTGACGCAAACTCGCTGGAGGCGAAAAAAGTGGCGGAGCTTCTGGGCATCCTGCACCATTCGGTAGCGCTCGGCGAATCCTTCCGTGCGTGCGTGACCGGACCCTTTCTTGCGGAATACGTGGCGGGACGGACGCCGAACCCTTGCGTGTTCTGCAACCGGAAGATCAAATTCGGCAAGCTCATGGAGGTATCCCGCTCGTTCGGATATCCTTACCTGGCAACCGGACATTATGCAAAGATCGAAAAATCGGCGGGCGGATATCTGCTGAAAAAAGCCTCCGATCCCGCCAAGGACCAGTCCTATTTCCTGTGGGGCATCCGCCGGGAACTGCTTCCCTTTATTCTCTTCCCGCTTGGAAACTATACAAAGCCGGAGATCCGGGAGATTGCGGCGGCGCATCATTTTGCCAACGCCCATAGGACCGACAGCCAGGACATCTGCTTTATACCGGACGGCGACTATGCGGCGTTTCTCCGTGCGCATACCGACTGCGGCTTTGCGCCCGGCAATTTCGTTTCCCCGGACGGTTCGGTGCTCGGGCGGCATGAGGGGATTGTGCGCTACACGGTCGGACAGCGGAAAGGTCTTGGCGTGGCGTTCGGACACCCCATGTTCGTTGCCGGCAAGGATCCTGCGGCAAACACGGTGACCCTCTGCGAGGACCGGGAGCTGTACGCCGACCGTCTGACCGCCTCGGATATCAACCTGCTGGCTTGCGAAACGCTGGAGGCGCCCACCCGCCTGGAAGCCAAGATCCGCTACCGGCACACCGCCACCCCAGCCACGGTGGAGCAGATCGGAGAGGGACGGTTACAGGTTATTTTCGATACCCCGCAACGGGCGATCGCTCCGGGACAGTCGCTGGTGCTTTACGACGGCGACACGGTAATCGGCGGCGGTATCATCGACTGACAAAAAACAGCTGAGTTCATGCCGCAGCATGGCTCAGCTGTTTTTTTAATCAATACCGCTTGGTATATTCCGCATCCGGCTGATTGTCGTCAACCTTTGGCGGATCTTCTTTCCCCGGATCTTCCTTTCCCGGTTCTTTTTCGGTGTCCTTCTCCGGATCTTTTGCCGGCGGGTCTTTTTTGCCGTCGTCGGTGGTCTCGGAGTTGCCGGGCGCCACGGTCGTCACCTCGGCGGTGGTATCATCTTCAGGAGGGGTGTCTTTTTTTGCGCAGGCGCAGAAGATAATTCCACAGAGGGCAAGAATTGCACAAAGCGCCAAAAAACTTTTTTTCAGTTTCATAATACAGCTCCTTTCTGCTGATAACAGATTATCGGTAGGTATAGTGTTCCGGCTCTTCCCCGTTGTAAGGAAGCCGGATCAGTTTGCAGTCGCCGTCTGCCACGAGATACCGCTCGATCATCAGCATTTCCCGGGTCAGGAAACGGTTCTGCGGGCGGGGCCACGCATCGGATATCCGGATGTCGAAAGCCGCCTGCGAGGTCGTCCACATGGCGATACGGGGCGAAATGTCCCGAAAAAGCTCCTCGTTTCCGCCGCTGTACCCGTGGTGTGCCACCTGGAAAATGTCGCTTTTCAGCGCATCCCCGTACATCTGCGGCAGGATTTTATCCGGTACGATCTCGGCGTCCGCCAGAAGCAGGATGCTCTGCCCGGCAAGGTACACCTTGGTGACCAGCGACACCTCGTTCAGATAACGGATCTGCTCGGAAAACAGGTCCTCGGCGCAAAGCCAGGCTTCCACCACCGCATCCCGCACCGCCAGTCTCTGACCGGTGTGCATCCGGACCAGCCGTGCGCCGGAATATGAACGGATGCGCTCCGGGAATCTGACCTCCAGATACGGGTCGTTTGCTTTCGGATTGACAAGATTTTCGGCGGATACCGGATTGCAGACAAACTGCTCCACCCGGACCTGATCCGCATACTTGTCGGTGAAATTCTCAAAATTTCCGTAGTGGTCGTAATGGGCGTGGGTAAAGATCCATGCGGCAATGACGATCTTTCCGTCCGGGCGGCGGCAGTTGTCTCGCAAAAAGCCGTACAGATTGTCGGTGTCCTGCGGATAGCCCCCGTCGTAAATGAGATAGCTTCCGTCGGCAAGGATGAACACGTAGCTCATGCCGTTGCCGTCGGTCACGTCCCGGTGGGAGTAGTCCAGCGCCATTACACAGAGCGTCGGCTCGGTGATCTTTTCGTAGGTCTGCGGCGCATCCGACGGCAGGTCGTTCGTTTTCAGCGTGTCAAATACCAGGCGCACCGTTTTGGAATACGCCGTGTAGGTGGCGTGAAGCATTCCCCGCTCACCGGTAAAGGTGAAGAAAAGATTGTCTTTCAGCACATTTTCCTGCCACGGCTTCCAGTCGTCACGTGCCTTGATATCGCCGATAAATTTCCGGAATTCACACTCGTCGGTGTTGCGGTACAGGATCGTCCCGCACTCGTCGCCGCAGTTGTACCGCCCTGCCTCCTCACCGTAAGGATAGAGGTCCGCCGCTTTTATGATTGAAAAATCCATGTTGTGTTCCTTTACTTCTTGAATGAATAGTAGGTGACCTCGCTCAGAGAGGTGTAGTTCATCGGCAACAGCTTGCAGTCGCCGTCTGCCACAAAGGTGTTGGCAAGACCTACTTTGTCCACCGCATACTTGTTGTAGCCTCTCGGGTAGGACGACTTGATACGGATGTCGAAAGCCGCCTGCGAGGTCGTCCACATGGCAACCGACGGGTTGACCAGATCAAAGAATTCCTTGCTTCCGCCGGAATATCCGTGGTGGTTGATCTGCAGAATGTCGCTCTTGAGAGCGCTTCCGTACATATTCATCATGGTCGTCACCGACTCGTACTCGGTGTCCGCCGTAAAGAGCACTGATTTGCCGTTGGCTCTCATGCGGAGCACGGTGCAGGCTTCGTTCTGGTTGGAAATCAGCGTCGGGTACAGATTTTCGTGCGTGTACATCACTTCAAACACGACGTTGCCGAAGGTATATACCTGCCCGGTGTGCGTTTTCACAAACTTGGGCGAACCGCCGAAGCACGGAACAATCGAGCTTCTGACCGAGTTGGCAAGATAACCGTTGTATCCGGTGGCGGACTTGTTTCTGCTTACCGAATCCGGGTTGGCGATCACGTACTCCAGCGTCACGTCTCTGCCGTGCACGGGAGCAAATTTTTCGATACAGCCGTAGTGGTCGCCGTGGGAGTGCGAGAGGAACCATGCGGCAATTTTGATGCCGTCGGTCCGCTTGTTGTTGTCCTTGAGATACTGATAGAGATTTTCGGCGTCGTAAGTGTAGCCGCCGTCTATAATCACGTATCTGCCGTCCTCCAGGGTGATGACGTAGCCCATGCCGTTGCCGTCGGTCACGTCACGGTGGGAGTAATCCAGCGAGAAAATTCCCAGCGTGTTTTCGGTCACCTTGGCGGCGGGGTCATAGGTCTCGGGCGTGACCAGCGAATTGGTGGCAAGCGAGTCGGTGATGATGCTGAGCGTCTGATTGTATGCCAGATACTCCAGATACACCACACCGCCCTCCGCAGTATAGGTGGCGAAAAGATTGTCGCCGATCTGGTATTGCTGATACTCTTTGAAGCCGTTTGCGGCAAGCGTTTTCACGTAATTGCGGAAATCGTCCGCCTTGACGTTCTTGTAAAGCAACTGTACGTTTTCGTTTGCCAGGTCGTAGCTGTCGTAAAAACTGCCCGCCGTAAATTCGGGGATGTCCCCGAAATAGTAGAGCATATTGTTGACCGGTGCGTCCTTGGAAGAAAAGGCAAGCGTAACCGTCTTGTCGTCCTCTACCTTGATCGACTTTTTCAGAAGCGCTTCAAAAGCGTTGACCGCCTTTTCCAGTGCCGTCTCGGTGTAGCCGTAAATGACCAGCTTGTTGTCGATCGGCACCACGCCGTACTGCGCAATGTTCAGTCTCTTTCTTACCTCTGCGGTTTCGGGGTACTTGGTGGTACCAAGCACGATCTCGTGTTTTTCCTTGTCGTACTCAAAGTCGTCGGTTACCTTCATTTCCTTTTCGGAATAACGGTAAATGACACTTTGGAGCTTCATGGCAAGGTCCTTGACGGTGGTGTTTGCGCCTTCGGGTCTTGCAATGGTATAGTCGGTCTTTCCCGCCTTGACAAGCTCAATGAGCACGGCGGGATCCTCGCCGGCAGGGTCGGTGTCGGGCGAAGCGGTCGTATTTTCAGGAGCACTGGTGCCGTCATCCGCCGGCGTGTCGTTTTTGCACCCGGCAAATACGGGGAGCAGGAGCGCAAGCGCCAGTATAAGCAGTGAAATTTTCTGAATTAAATGTTTCATTCGGATTCCTTTCGGTTTTTCCGTTCTTTTTCAAGCGGGCAGGACCGATATATTCAGCCCTGCCCTTTTGTTTTACTGATTTAAAGTGCCCATTCTTCGTCCTCTGCCCAGGGATCGTCCAGGGAGGAGGTAATAACGTCCGTCACCTGCAGGGACAGGAGCAGAGCCTGCGGCATTTCATAAGCCTGTTTTTTCATGTTAAGCTCCTCCTTAGTCTGTGATGAACGAACGCACAGTTGCAAGCTGTTCGGGGGTAAGACCGTTGTTGGGGTCGGCAAGAGCAGATGTGGAAATCTCTTTGACACTGCGGGCGTGCATTCCCTCGTTGTAATTGCCGTAAACAGTAATCACGGTGTCATCCTGCAGAACGATCGTGAGATATCCGACTGCCGAGAACTTCAGATCGTAGTTTTCGGCAAGAATCTCAACGAGGCTTCCGGCAAAGATGTAGCCCTCCTCGGTCGTCTTGTACCATTCGCCGTCGGTTCCGGCAACATCCTTATAGCCGCTGTCCTGGAAATTCTGTGCTTTGATCGCTTCCGGTGTGAAAGCGCCGGCATCCTGAACGTGCTTGGTGGGCGAGATGAGCGTGCCGAAGCGGATCTCCTTGATATCGGTTCCGATTGCGGCTTTCAGGGCGTCGTAGTCAGCCTTGTTTATCTGGGTCTGCCAACGGATACCGGTGGGTACGTTGGTGCGGACCGAAGCGCCTTCCAGCGTGTTGATCTCCAGCGCATACGCCGTCACGTCAGAGGTGAGGATCTCCGTTTCCGGATTCTCGATCATCTTGCCGTCAGCGTCCTTTGCGAACAGAAGCTGTTTGCCACTCCAGAGAGACGAGTAGGTTTCGCCGAGATAGCCGGTGCAAGCGGTGCCGTTCATAGTAACGGTAAAGGAACGCTTCTGCGTATCCGTGATCGTGCCCGGGGTTGCGGTGGTTCCTGCTCCCACATCCATGGCAACGCCGTGGCGTGCGGAGTTGTTGCCGGGATATACGAACTTCATGGTTCCTGAGTAAGCCCAGTTCTGCGGGAATGTCTCACCGCCAAATCCGGTTGCGGCGGCATTGACGTGCCAAACGTAGCAGACAAAGTTGCCGAACAGGTGATCCCAGTTGTTGTACTTTGCGGTATAGTCAAAGTCTGCATACCCGAGAGCGTAGAGGTATGGACCACCGCCGTTATTCATCGAAAAGTTGTATTCGTTGTAGCAAACGAAAGCTTTCTGACTGTCGGAAAGGTTCAGCGAGGTACGGAAATCCGCCAACGTCTTGCCGTTTCCGGCAGTTTTATTTGCATTGTTATACATGGTGTTGGTAGCCGTCCAAAGCAGAACGGTTTCACCGGGGGCAAACCAACCGTCATCATAGTCGGGATTGGTATGCGTTATGGTATTTTCGGCATTCTTAGGAGATGTATACGTCGTGGTACCGGGCAGGATCTTGGCTACCACACTGGCGTCAAATGTTCCATTGGCGGAAACCATAGAATAATCACGGAGGATTACATAATCGTAGATATTCAGCGGTTTAGTGGAGTTGTTGTAAATTTCAATGTACTCGTTCCAAGCGCCCACGCCGTCAGGAGCAAGCTCTGTGATGAGCGCCTCGGGGAGCTTTTCCTCGTGGTAGACCCGGATGTTGTCATAGGTCACGTCAAGTCCGGGCATTACACGCATAACCAGCGTATTGCCAAAGCAAGCGTTGGCATAGTTCGTCTGCCAGTCGGAATCCTTCTTGGAGGAGCTGATCAGAGTGCCGTTGATGTAGTAATCCACTCCGTTGAGCGGGTCGATTACGACCTTATAGTGGTCGGTGGATTTGAAAATGCAACGGTTGTCGTTTGCCACGCCTGCCGGGTTGTTGTCCGGAGCATAGTGTCTTATCGTAAATTCCTCATTGGAGCCGTAGTTCGTAGTAAACTTCTGATACGGCATATTTTCCGGTCTGGTCTGGTCTACGAGAGATACCCACTTATCGCCATAGCGGATACGGTTCCACATAAAACCTTGCATGGTGTTGGTTGGCTCAATGAAGTTCTTACCGTCTTTCTGTACCCGCAGAGTGGAGTAGAAAGTCATGCAGGTAAGCTGTTCGTTATATACCTTATCAAATTCGATGACCGTGCGTTCGGTGTTCAGCCCGTCAAACTCACCGATATAAAGGTCAAACTGACCGTTCATTTTTCCCGCATTATCGGGATTTTCAAACGGGTTATAAATGCGAAGCTTGTGCTCGTCGGTGATTTCATAAACTGCACCGGGAGTTGAACCTACGCTCTTCCAGCCGAGCAGTTCTTTGAGTGCTGCCGCTGTATAGGTTCCGGGGGTCAGGCTGTCAAAATTTTCGCTGAAGATGTCACCCGCACCGGAAGCGTTTTCCGGTTCGGCGGCGGATGCAGTGCCGGTCGGGAAGCAGAGCAGCGTACCGACGAGCATTGTGAGGATCAAAAGGCTGGATAAAACTTTTTTCATGCTGTTCCCTTTCTTCCTCCTTGGCGGAGGTGTTTTTATTTTTTTTGCTTTGTCACGCAAACGGGCAGGAAGCCGGGGGATAGGTGGGGGAAACGTTTGTAGATCCCGACCTACGGTCGCCCTCCGGGTTCGACTCCGGGCTTCACCCTCCGCTCAGGATGACACGGAGTAATGGTCGCCCAGAGGGGTGGCGCTCGGGGTTTGCCCTTTGCCGTGGTGACACGGAGGAATCGTAATGAACCGGAAGCATCCTCCCGTTTGCCGTGACAGAGCGGTTTTCATGGTTCTTTGGGCTTATTCGTAAAGCTTTGCGATAAAGTTTTTCAGTTTCACAGCGCTTACGGAAGCGCCGGACTGTACGTCGGTGAGTAGCTGATTTTTATCGGGATAACGGATGTTATTTCTCAGAATGTGGACCGGGTCTCCGATTGCATTGGAATAAATGTAACCGAAATCAAAGAAAGAGTTGTCAATGATGTAGTCAAACATTTTGGCCTTCGGCAGGGTGGCAAGATACCGTGCCTTGTAGCACTTTTCATACAGAACCGGACGGAGATTGTTATAGGACAGGTAGCCCATATACTCCATGACGGCGCTGACGGCGTCGGTGCTCAGCACACACAGCGGAACCGACAGAGTGGAATATTCGTCGTGAGCAGTGATCTTGTAGTTCTCCTGGTTCTCGTTCCAGATCGGAAGCGGCATGATCGCAAATTCAAAGCTGAGGTTGCGGAACTTTTCGTTTCCGGCGTAGCTCATCATATTGATGTGGAAGAGCGATTTTCCGTTGATGAATTCATTTACCGTTCTGCCGATGTCCTCAATGCCAAGCACGCTCTGATTTTCCTGATACAAGGTGCGGAGCGCTCTGGCGATCGAAATGGTGCGGTCGGTATTGAAGCTGATCTCCGGGATATTACGGGTGTTGCGCTGTACGATATCTACGTCAAGAGCCGCAACAAATCCGTCGATACTGGTGGAGTTACGGGGCATGGTGCATCCCCACACGCCTTCCTGCTCACCGTTGCCGAGAGCCACAATGCACTGCAGGAAATATTCATAGGTGAATTCCCTACTGTAAACCATTTCCAGAAAGTCTGCATCCGGGAAAAGGCTCTTTGCCATATTCATGTTGTAGAACAGGACTTCCAGGCGGTTGATCGCCGAGATCGTGACGTCGCCCTCCAGGAAGAAGAGTTTGCCGTTGATGGTAGCTTCTTTCTGGTAGTTCTGGTTCCACCAGAGCTTGTTGAAGGCAAGGTAATTTTCCTTTGCGGGGTTCAGCTCGTTGAGGTCGTAGTAAACGCCTTCCACTGCAAGAGATGCCCCAAAGTACGCATAGTTGGCGATGATGTGGTAGGTCTCCTCGCCGGAAGCCGCCGCCGCTGTGATCGCCGCCTTATAGGTTCCGTAGGTGGTATTGGTTCCCTGCACGTCGTGGAAACTCAGTTTTACGCCAAGCTTCTGCTCGATGTCCTTATTGCGCTCATATATGGTGTCGCCGATCAGGTCACCGGTAGGCTTTTCGTAATACATCTCGTCCTTTGTGTTGGTGCGCTGAAGAATGTTGATCTGTTTTGCCACACCGTCGGTGGAGAAATTCAGACCGTCCGGCAGAGTAAGCGTTTTCTGCGGGTCTTCGGTCTCCCCTCCTTCGCCACCGCCATTGCCGCCGGCGGTCGTTACCGAACCGGAGGGCGCCGTGGTCTCGTCACCGCTTCTGGCATCTTTCTTACAGCCGGAAAAGACGCACAAAACGGTGATAATGACAAGTATCAATGCAATAATTCGTTTCATAAAAACCTCCTTTTGTTTTTCCGGCTTGCCTTCCGGAATTCTACTGACATTTTATCACAAAAAGAGCCTTTGCAAAATCCAAGATATAGGCAAAAAAGTGATAAAATACTCAGATATTTACTTAACACAAGGAGGAAAAATTGTAGGTGTTGTTATGTAGTACAATTTATGAACTCAAAAACTATGCAATCTGCCAAAAATTATTTTTTTGTCCCGCAAGCGTATTCCTTTGGCGTCATGCCGGTACGTTTCTTGAAAAAGGAGTAAAAATAGACGTCGTTTTCAAAGCCGCAAAGCGCCGCAACCTCCCGGACGGTCTTTTTCTTTCGCCGGAGCAGAATCTTTGCCGTGTTGATGCGGGAGGAGATGATGAAGTTGGCAACGCTTATCTGCATATACTTGTAAAAGTCCCGGTTCAGCTTGTCCCGGCTGACGAAAAAGCGCTCGGCGATCTCGGGCACGCTCAGGTTCTGATCGAGATTTTGCAGGATATAGGCGATCACGTCCGAAAGATAGTTGTGCTCGGAAACGGTGATATTCTCTTTTTCTTCCTTACTGTGCAACCAAAGCGTGTTGGCAAGCATCCCGAATGCCAGCTGTTGATTTGCCAGGGTAAATTGGTTTTTGTGCCTTTCCATGTCCATAATCAGAGAAACGATCTGCTCGATTTCCCGATAGTACCCCGTCAGGTTGAAAATTCGTGCCGAGGCGCCGTCCAGAAACTGCTTCATGGGGATTACGGTATTCTGAAAGTTGGAAAAATAATCGTCTCCCACGTAAAAAGCAAGCCATTCTTTTTTATAGCGGTTTTCCTCGTAATAGGAAAAATGAATACAGTAGGGCGCATTGATGACGACCATGGGAAAGTCGGTGTGGATAAGCTGACCGTTGATGTTGGTATTGGCAACCACATCCTCCGGCACAAACAAAAGTTCGTAGCACTGGTGGGTGTGAAATACGGTTTTATCGGTGGCACGGCTGCAAGGAGTTGCCATTCCCTTTTCAATGCTGAAATTATTGCCGTGAGTCTCAAGCGTTTCCATTTTGATTCGTTCTCCCCCTTTGCGCACACTTTTTTCTTTCTCACTTTTTTGTCGTTTATTTATATTAGTATTATGTTGATTTTATCATATAATCAAAAAAATATCAAGGTATTTCTGCAAAAATTCGTCAAATTCGCAAGTAGTGACTTTCGCAAAACAAAAATTGACCGAACCCATAAAGTATGGATCCGGTCAACATTCTCTTTTGTATGCCCCCTTGCCAAAAAGTCTTTTGAAAGGGGTAT
>ENA-ORMN01002701-ORMN01002701.1-human-gut-metagenome-genome-assembly--contig:-NODE-2701-length-14953-cov-8.063968_pt1 | contig 14953 bp, 10 predicted proteins | sample MGYA00242102_ERZ508993 | MGnify/ENA primary metagenome ERZ508993 (study PRJEB26280, sample SAMEA2338770) | human gut metagenome | biome: human gut; feature: human-associated habitat; material: faeces... | reverse complement strand
GCTTTTCTTTGCGTTTTCCGATTTTTCGGCTTGTCATCATTTGACACCGTAACAATTCTGATATTAAGTCGTTTAGCGTCATTTCTCCCATTTTTCGAGGTTATTCCAGAGATTTATGATATTCTTGTGGCACAAGATTTTCCAAGTCATACTTGGAGTTATTGCAGGCACTCAACAACATAAGACATCCTGCCAAATAAATTATATTCTTTCTCATCAGATTCATTTCTTAAAACATTAATAACCTGGAGCCTGTACTAACTGAGGATTGCTATACAGTTCATCCATTCCTTGTCTAGACCAAATCGGCATCAAGTAAAGACGGTTATCCCATTTAAAGGGCTGATCAATCAAGGTTGGCTGATTGAACTCTTCAAAACTAGGATTTTCAACTAATCCATTCAAACCGTATCTGACTCCAGCTTTCAACATAGTCGGAGCAATCATCCAGCGGCGCACATCATAATAGCGGAAGCCTTCTTCGTACAATTCCACAAAGCGCTCATTACGAACCCAGTCCATCAATGTCATATCACCAGTCAAATCTGCATCCGTCAATTCTTTCAAGCCCGCTCTTTCTCTTATCTCATTCAGGTTGGCAAGCGATTCCGTTGTATTATCCAATGCCGCATAGCATTCAGCTAAATTCAAATATAATTCAGCCATACGGATATAAGGACGTCGAGCCGCACGATGAGTTCTTGTTCCATTTGCCCCAAAACGGATGTTAGGATCAATGAATTTCTTAGACAGATATCCAGTTCCTGCACAGTTACGAGTATTACTCTGACTCCATCCATTCGTATTGGTATTCTTTAAATTCAACCAAAGAGAGTTTCCGTCATTAATTTTCTTCGCATATTCACATCCATCAAATGCAATCCAAGCATAAAAACGAGCTTCACGCTTTGCATTCAATTTTATGATATCATTCTTCACATCCTCTCCATCCAAACGGTCTGTAACCAATTCCGGACTTTGAACGGCATCATTAAAACGTTCATACCAATCAGATTCCGGATAGAAATTCGCATCCTGACTAGGCAATTTGCCATTTTCTGTATAGAAATGCTGCACTGCATACAAGGTAGGAGCCATTCCCGACCATCCACCGGCATATTGTCCATCGCTTTTCTTCACCACTCTACTCGGCAGACGAGAATCTGTAGCTTCTCCTCCATTATTCACATCAGAATCAATACGGTTTGCCCAAATCAATTCTTTGTTGCCCTGACCTTCATTAGCAGTCACCAGATACTGGAACATACGTACTCTTCTCTTGAAAAGGTCATTTTCCTCTGTCTCCGTTTCTTTTCCAGGTATATAAGGTAAGCCTAATCCATCATTTTCTGCTATCTGATCTGCAGCCTCTATACTGAACAGCTCATAACCAGCCGCTTTTGCAGCAGCCAATGCCTCCTGCGCAGCTGTCAACGCCCGCTCCCACTTACTACGGTCATAAGTAGTGCTTACCAGATCCATTCCATATCCAGGAGTTTCAAAATTTACATTCTTCCAGTTTGGATAAGGGAATGAACCGTTCCACAAAGGAGATGCCGCACACAGCAATACTCTTGCTTTCAAAGCCTTACAAATGGTAGAAGTAGCACGTCCCAAATCATCCGTTTCTCTGACAGCAGGCAAAATCGTTGCAGCCGTATCCAACTTCTGTACAATATAATCTACACAATAATCAAAGTGAGAACGACCCGGAATCTGGCTGTTCGTTATATTCGGGTCCACTTTTTCTGTGATAATCGGACAGGGGCCCATAGCCTGAAGAATCCGGAAATGATAATACGCCTCCAAGAACCAGCATTCAGCCTTGTATTCATCCTTATCCTCTTCAGTAACTCCCACAGGCTGAAGTTCATCTATTAAACTTAAAAAATGATGTACATATCCTATCCAGTTATACCCCGGTACCCAGAATCCGAAATCATCAAAATTCTTACCGTTTCCCCAAGTCATATAAGTAGAAGCAGAAACTGTTCCCCAAGCAATTTGCTGTTGAAAATCATTCCAAGCCTTCGGTGCTACAATTTCATCTGCAGACTGTTCAAAAGCATTGAAGTCATAAGGCTGACAACGAGGTACATAGCCATAACAGGTAAACAAAAAGTTTTCTACTGCATTTTGATCTTTCATGGTGTCCTCAAAATCGGCCTGTGCGGGAGGAATCACATCTAGATAATTACAGGCAGTCAACATACAGCAAGGTATTACTATCATCCGTGCTGTCTTATATATATTTTTTATCAAATTCATAGTTTCATGTATTATTCATTAAAATGTAAGTTGAACTCCCAAGTTAAAAGTACGTTGCAAAGGATAAGCATTCCAACTTAATTCTGGATCCCACAATTTAAACGGACTGAACACAGCCAGGTTGTCTCCACTCAGGTATACACGGCAATAAGGGAAACGATAACCAATTTCCAGTGTCTTAAAGCGCAAGAAATTTCCATTTCTTAACCAATACGAACTAGGCTGAGTATTATTAGAAACATCTGCTTCAGTAATACCTAAACGAGGATATTCTGCATTAGGATTCGGATTATCTACTGACCAGTGATCGTCTGCAATCCACTGCATCAAGTTTCTTTCCAGCGTTTCCACTGTGATACCATCACCACCACCGGCAAGGAATGGAGTGTATCCACTATTAATCATAATTTTACGTTTGGCAGAACCGTTAAAGAATACTCCAAAATCAAATTTCTTATATGATATATTCAAACCGAAACCGTATTGGATGCGAGGCACTCCATTGTAAGGAGAAAGCATCACCTGGTCTTCTGTCGTAATCTGTCCATCTCCGTTTATATCCCGATACTTGATATCTCCCGGCATAATGTTAGAGCCCAGCTGAGACTGGTCTGCCCATTGATCAATTTCCTCCTGGCTAGTGAATAATCCTTCTGCGACATACCCGGTAAGTGTATTCAGCGGCTTGCCTGTTTTAGTCTGCCAAGTATATGGATAGTTAGGTTCGTCTACATATTTATATTCGTTCTGGTTATAGGTAAAGTTTCCACGCAAATCAATAGACCAGTCCTTTCCAAACTGTTTAGACCAGTTCACACTCAATTCATATCCCTGATTCACTACTTCTCCAATATTACTCCAAGGCAATGATCCCCAGTAACCCAACATATAAGGCCAGGAAGCACGCGCCATCAAGATTCTGTCTCGCTTATCGTGGAAATAATCAAAGGTGATATTCAACTGGTTAAACAGTGACATATCAAAACCAATATCAAACTTCTTGACATGTTCCCATCCAGCATTCTGCACAGCCAATACATAAAAGGCAGGACCTTTTCTGTTTATCTCACTAGTAGGCAAACCAGTCCAGAAATCATGAGCACTTCCTATACTGATATTATTTTGATACAAGAAATGAGGAGCCCCTCCGTTAAACTCATCACTACCTACCAAACCATAAGAAGTTCTCACCTTCAAATGGCTAACATAGTTACTAATTGGTTCCCAGAACTTTTCTGAACTGACTACCCACCCCAAAGAAGCAGCCGGGAAGAATTCGAAACGCTCTCCTTTTGCCAAACGTTCAGAGCCATTGTAACCAAAGTTAAATTCCAGCAAGTACTTATTAGCAAAATCGTACGTCAAGCGTCCTGAATACCCCTGGTTTCTATTAGGTAACACATCATTTCTGTATTCACGCATCATGTACATCAACATGGCTGACAAGTTATGGTCGCCAAAACTACGCTTCCAGTCCAAACGTGCGTCAAAATAGAAGGTCTGATCAGAATTACGGCTAATTCCCGACTGACTAAGATATTGATCACCTGTTTGTAACAATTGAAGTTCGTACTCATCGGTATCCGGTAAATAACTACCGTCTTTTACCTTATAATAATAAGGTTTGATAGAACGATTATAAGAAGACTCTGACCAGTTCTTGAAGTTCACCAAAGCTTTTAAACTCAATCCTTCCGTGATAAAGTCCAGTTTCTGATTTAAACTGATAGAAGTATTCAGTGTATTGTAGTTCGTTTCTTTAAATGAACCTAACATTTCTGCATAAGGGTTCTTTCCGAGTACATTTGGTTTTATTTCTGCATTACCGAAGCGAATAAAACCATCATCCCCTTCCTGACTGGGGAAATAAGCAGGAAAAGCCACTGGATTCGCTCTCATTACAGTCTGGTACATATCCGACACACTGTAGTTAGGCCCCTGACGATTTCCAATCTGTGCCATCATACGAAGGTCAATCGTAGTCGTATTGGTTACCTTATAAGATATATTATTCTGGAAGTTATACTCCCAGTTATTGATGTTGGTATCATAATAATAATTCTTCGGTGCATCCAGCAAACCAGTATCATGATTGGCTTGCAAACTCATATAATATGTCACACGAGAACCACCACCTTGAAGATTAATATTGGCACGCTGATTGTAGTTTCCTTCCTTAAAAATCAAATCATACCAATCCACATTCGGGTATACATACGGATTCAATCCTTTTTCAGTATTCAGAATCTGTTCTTCCGTATATTTCGGATTCGTGATAGGAGTCAGACTTCTAGCCTGAGCCGCTTCATTGTAAGTACGCATAAAGGTCGGTCCGTCTGCAAATTCCACTACATTCATCGGACGGAAGTAAGATGCCTCCAAAGAAACATTTATCTTCGCTTTTGAGTTTTCCGTACCACTTTTTGTAGTAACCAGCATCACACCATTCGCACCTCGGTTACCGTAAATAGCCGCTGCCGAAGCATCTTTCAACAAAGAAAAACTTTCGATAGATTCTGCCGGAATACGGTTCAAGTCAGAGGATGAAATTTCCACTCCATCCAACAGAATCAATGGGGTAGAACGTCCTCCGAATGTATTGATACCACGGATATAAAATTCAGAAGAAGATCCAGGTTCTCCACTGCTTGTCATAGACATAATACCAGCTAACTTACCAGCCAAAGAACTAGTCAGCGAAGAAGAAGGAACCTTTAGAGTAGAACCTTTTACAGTAGCAATAGATCCAGTTACAGAAACTTTCTTCTGTGTTCCCTGTCCTACAACCACTACCTCAGCCAGCATTTCATTATCCGGTACAAGCTTCACATTTACAAGTCCCTGATCAGTAATATAAACTTCCTGTTTTTTATAACCTACATAACTAACCTCCAGGGTGCAACTTTTCCCAGAAAAAGTAAGTGAGAAGTTACCATCCAAGTCAGTAATAACACCATTAGTAGTGCCTTTTACAACTACATTGGCACCTATCACTGTCGAACCATCGGTAGCATCAGTTACTACACCAGAAATAGTACGCTGCTGTTTCACCGATTTAGCAGAGGCCTTACTTAAAATAATTTCTTTTCCATTTACTTTATATACAATTCCACTACCTTCAAATACTTCTGAAAGCACTTCCTCAATATCCCCGTTGAGATTATAGTTTTTCTTAGCACTTCCTTCCAAATCACTGGATTTATAAAAGAAAGAATAATCAGTGGTTTCTTCTATTTCTCTTACCACTTCCAACAAAGACATTGAATTTCCCCGTAAAGGAATCTGCCCGGTAAAAGGTGCAGACCAAGCATCCGACGAAGGATACAACAAGAGCGAAAGAATCAAACTCCTACAAAACAAACTTCTCTTTTTCATTTTTCATGTGTTTAATTTATAGTTAACCATCATTCAAGAATTAGGTTTTGTAATAAATACACTTATCATGAAAAAAAGACTACATGGGTAATAAGATTTTTTCTAAAAATATTTTTATCTGTAGAAATAAAAAATCCCCGTGAGACTTACAAACACAAAGTTTCACGGGGAATATACATCTATTATATATCAGCAATAAATTCTATTTCATCAACAAATAATGGGAACCATTTTTCTTATAAGTCAGTTGTGAAGAAAAACATATTTTTTCTATCACAGCTTCCATGCTTTCATCATTTCGTATAGTACCAGTCAGCAATAAGCCATGATTTACAGCTTTATCCAATTCTACCTCTACCCGATATTTTTTTCTGATAAAATCCATCAAATTATCAAGTCGGATATCCGTAAAACGATAATTTCCATCTACCCATTGTATGTTTTCTGGAAAATTCTTGACCAAAGTAGAACCGGTATGTACATCATATACTAAACGTTGAGAAGGTGCCATACTAATTAATGACTGGTTTTTACCAACAAAATCAATGGCTCCCTCATATAAGGCTATAATTGAAGTATCTAACGTAGGTTGATTTACAGAAAAGACTGTACCTTTAACCTCTATACAAGCTGTATTGATATAGACCTTGAAATCTGTATTGGCTTTCTTTTTTACTTCGAAGACAGAACTTCCTGTCAGCCAAACTTCACGTTTACTCAGGAAGTCTGAAGAAATTCGTATCTTACTCTCTGGTTCCAACCAAACAGTTGAACTATCTGGCAATATATACATACGGCCTTCTACATAAGAATGCTCTATATAAGCCACACTCTTTATTTCATGTTTTTCAGGTATCTTATATCCCCAATAAAGCATAACCCCTACTAATGCTGCAGCAACCGCCCATCCTGCCCGCAAAATATAACGACGAGGAGAGAATATTTTTCTATCTACCCTTTTCCAAGTCTTTTCTTTAAGTTCCAGATTCTCATCCACCTGTTCACTTTTTACTTTTTCCCATTCCTTGTGTAACTGTTCCACAAAAGGTTTCCAATTTCCCAAATCTTCTGTTTTATGTTTTTTCTGGTTCATGCACCTAAACTTATTTTATTTACTATAAATACACGCCATAAAAAGAATTGACTACAAAGCTATATCACTTTATTGTTATTTTTTACATTCGTATTCATTTTATTCAAAAGATTTTCAATAATAAGATTATTTATCTACATTTGCACACATAGAATATTTAAAGAACGCTAATAATTTTTTTCGACCTCGCAGTATGATTAATACTATCCGTCAAATTAAACAAGGGAATTCCAAGGCCTTTAAAGCAATTTTTGACCGATATTGGAACATCGTATATCGTTTTACAGGCCTGTATCTCATGGATAACTACGAGAAGGAAGAAATTACACAGCAAGTATTTATTAAACTTTGGGAAAAGCGCGAACTGCTGGACGAAGAAAAAGATTTAGACGGGTTACTTTTCATTATCACAAGAAATTTGATATTCAACCATATCCGCAAATCTATCAATGAAGAAAAACTAGCTGAGACATTACAGCTGGCAACAGAAGCCTCAAATGAAATTGAACAAGGAATAGAAGCTGAAGATTTAAAAAAGTACATAGACAAACTTGTTCACATGCTTCCTGAACGGCAACGAACCGCATTCATTTTAAGTAAAAAAAGAGGATTAAAGGTAAAAGAGATTGCAGAAGAAATGCATATCTCCGAAAAAGGAGTTGCCAGAAACCTGTATCTGGCAACAAAATTCCTAAAAAAACATATCTTGTTCTTCTGGCTCGCATATTCTGTATTCTCGCATTCTAATTTTTCCTTTCAATCATTGGAAGACATCTCTCTAAGGTTCTGGAGTACTATTCCTGAATGCCGTTTAAAGAATTTGCTGAATGAGGCTTGATTGACAAGCTTAGTATTACCCTAATTATTGAATACTTAATTATCAACCATATCCGCAAAAAAGCAAAAAGCCGGACAGATACACGAAGTATCCTTCCGGCTTTCACTTTTTCCGTCTTATCAGACAATATTTACAATTAATTCTGCATTCTATTATTCTTCCGTATTCTCTTCCATCTTCCGTTTCACAAACTTGATTTTCAAGTTGGCCTCTTTCTGCTCTTTCTTGATTTCTTCGATGGCAGACAACACACGTGCCAGCTCACTCAGTTCTGCGACTGCCTTCACGTCATTCGGATGCATCACTGTCTTATAATTCCGGTCGCCGATAAATTCCAGACGGATGTTTTTCTTATCACGATTGGCTACCAGAAATGCAATCACCCCTCCATCATTACCCAGTTTATAGTCGGCTTTTTCTACCGGACGTCCTAAATCTGTAGTTTCATAACTATCTATTGACGTAGGAGTTTCCGCAAAAGTATCATCCACAGAAACCTTTACAGCCGTATGATGAATACTCCCTCCCGCACAATAAATAGAGGTCAGCGACATCTCGCCTAATTCGCTCACCTGTGCACGCAAGAACGAACGGCCGATGTTTTTTTCGACCACCTGAGTGGGATAGAAATAATTTCCTACTTCCTGATAGGCCGTGTCCTTCTCCAGGACAAACTTTCCCTTGATGGAGTCAAGCGCAGCCTGCTTCACCGTCATCATGCTGTCCAGATAAGCCAAAGTCTTGGTCTGTTCTGCCAGGTCAATCTGCTGCATCAGTTTGATACCCGCCTTGCGCACTTCAAATGCCTTGGGATACAGGGTACGAATACTATCTATCTGCAATTTAGCCAGACTGTACTCACCTGCCGCATACGCAGCTTCCGCACGCTGAAACAACTGTCCAGCCTGCTTCTCACCGTTCTGGCAAGCAGAAAGTGCCAGTGCCATCGGAACGAGCAATAATCCTATCTTTTTCATACGTTTATCTATCATTCTATGCAGGCAAAAATACAACTATTTTCGGAACTCCTCCGCACATTCCTGCTTTTTTCCACGCATTTTCTATGTTTCCCTCACCGGAAACCTACGTTTTGCGGAAGGGAAACCTACGTTTCGGCCTTGAGAAACATAGGGTTCGCACAAGCGAAACGTAAAACATGCAGAAAGGTTTGTTTCTTAACAGCCTGATGTTTCCTCAATGTCTTTCCACAACCAGAAAAACGAATGCAAGATTTCAAGCAAGCGGCAAAAAATGGACAAAGGGATTTTTTTTGTAACTTTGCGGCAAATTGAAAAAATGCATACAATGGAACTGAAAGAACACTTCGCTGGCAGAATTTTTAGTCTGATATCAGAAACGGCCGATGAGCTGGGACTGGAATGCTATGTCGTAGGTGGATATGTAAGAGATATTTTCCTGAACAGACCTTCCAAGGACATAGATGTAGTGGTGGTAGGAAGCGGAATTGAAATGGCTCAGGCTTTCGGCAAAAAGCTGGGACGAGGTGCGCATGTATCTGTTTTCAAGAACTTCGGTACGGCACAAGTCAAGTTCAAGGATACGGAAGTGGAGTTTGTGGGTGCACGCAAGGAGTCGTATAGCCACGACAGCCGCAAGCCGATAGTGGAAGACGGCACGCTGGAAGATGACCAGAACCGCAGAGACTTCACCATCAATGCCATGGCAGTCTGCCTGAACAAGACACGTTTCGGAGAACTGGTGGATCCCTTCGGCGGGCTGGATGACCTGAAGGAACGTACCATCCGTACTCCGCTTGATCCGGACATCACGTTCAGCGACGACCCGCTGCGCATGATGCGCTGCATACGGTTTGCCACGCAATTGAATTTCTATATAGACGATGAAACGTTCGAAGCACTGGAGCGCAACAAGGAACGCATCAAGATTATTTCGCGCGAACGTATCGCCGACGAACTGAACAAGATTTTGCTGTCACCTGTGCCTTCAAAGGGCTTTATTGATCTGGACCGCTGCGGACTGCTGGAACTAATTTTTCCGGAACTGGTGGCACTGCAGGGAGTGGAAGTGCGCAACGGACGCGGTCACAAAGATAATTTCTACCACACGCTTGAAGTGGTGGATAATATTTCACGCGTAAGTAATGACTTGTGGCTGCGCTGGGCTACCCTGCTGCACGATATTGGCAAACCGAGAACCAAACGCTGGGAACCTAAAGCGGGATGGACTTTCCATAACCACAATTTCATCGGTGAGAAAATGATTCCGGAAATCTTCCGCAAGATGAAGCTTCCGATGAACGAGAAAATGAAGTACGTACAGAAACTCGTCGGTCTGCACATGCGTCCGATTGTGATTGCCGATGAAGAAGTGACCGACTCGGCCGTACGCCGCCTGCTCTTCGAAGCTGGTGATGACATCGACGACCTGATGATGCTTTGCGAAGCAGACATTACTTCCAAAAACGAAGCCCGCAAGCAACGCTTTCTGGATAACTTCAAACTGGTGCGCCAGAAGCTGAAAGATTTGGAAGAAAAAGACCGTATCCGGAACTTCCAACCGCCTGTGGACGGAGCCGAAATCATGCAGGTATTCAACTTGCAGCCTTGCCGTGAAATCGGAAGCCTGAAAAGTTCTATCAAGGATGCGATTCTGGATGGTGCCATCCCGAACGAGCACGACGCAGCCTTTGAATATATGCTGAAAAAGGCGGAACAAATGGGACTAAAGCCCGTGAACCTGCCTGAAAAAAAATAAGCTAACCCAACCTCTTTCGAAGCCTCTGTCACCCCTGATCTACAGAAGCTTCGAAAGATTTTTCCGATATAGCTATTCGCTTGTCGACAAACTAGAAAAATATTTCAAAATTTCCAATATCTGAGAGCTATTACAAATTAGAGTTACCCAATTAAACCTCCTACAATACCATACAAGGAGGATTTCGTTCATAAAAGTTCTCCCAATTTAGAAACATCCGAAAAATCTCATTTTTTATTTTTCTCCCAAATCTCTATCTTTGTCCTGCTTTTCAAAAGGTAACCTAACCGTTTCAAAAGGGAATGCCGTGGAAATCGGCAACAGTACCTGCTGCTGTGATTCTTGCGTAAACCTGGACATGCATTGCAAGCCACTGTGAATCGAATTCATGGGAAGGCGTCTGTGGGGAAAGATCAGTCAGAAGACCTGCCCGGAAAAGCTCAACTATAATTTATGTTTTATCTCATTTAATTGAAAGAAATGAATTTGACAGAAATCCGCATCATCAAGCGCGACGGAAAGCAGGAAAACTTTTCAGCCGCTAAAATCACCAACGCCATCGGAAAGGCTTTCGAAGCAACCGGTATTCCTCAGCAGAAAGAGGAACTGGATCTGATTACCCGGCAGGTGGTGTCACACTTCTCACAGCCTACCATGGGTGTGGAAGAAATTCAGGACCTTGTGGAAAACGAATTAATGAAGGTACAGCCGGAAGTGGCCAAGAAATACATCATCTACCGTCAGTGGAGAAATACGGAAAGAGACCGGAAGACGCACATCAAGCATATCATGGACGGCATTGTGGCCATCGACAAGAATGATGTAAACCTGAGCAATGCCAACATGTCAAGTCATACGCCGGCCGGACAGATGATGACTTTCGCTTCAGAAATCACCAAGGACTATACTTACAAATATCTTCTTCCGAAAAAATATGCAGAAGCGCATCAGATGGGCGACATACACATCCACGACCTGGATTATTACCCCACAAAGACGACTACCTGCATACAGTATGACTTAGATGACTTGTTCGAACGCGGATTTCACACCAAGAACGGAAGCATCCGTACGCCGCAGTCCATCCAGAGTTACGCTACACTGGCTACCATCATTTTCCAGACGAACCAGAATGAACAGCACGGAGGACAGGCGATTCCGGCCTTTGACTTTTTCATGGCCAAGGGAGTGCTGAAAAGTTTCCAGAAAATCATGGCTACTCATTTAGGATTGCTGCTCGACATCAAGGGACACACAACGGACGAGAAAGAAATCCTGAAAGGGATACGTGCCCATTTCCACAGCATCGCTCCTAACGAAGAGACTGAAAAGGCTTACTTGGATTCTTTACAAGCGGAAGGCATCGACCTGACAGCAGACGAATTGAAGTACGTGCTCCGCAAAACATTGGCACAAACCCGCAAGGATACGCATCAGGCCATGGAGGGCTTCATCCACAACTTGAACACCATGCATTCCAGAGGGGGTAATCAGGTGGTATTCAGCTCCATCAATTACGGTACGGACACCTCGGCAGAAGGAAGGATGGTGATTCAGGAATTATTGAAGGCTACCATCGAAGGCTTGGGAAATCATGGAGAAGTTCCGGTCTTCCCTATCCAGATTTTTAAGGTGAAAGACGGAGTGAGCTATTCCGAAGCCGATTATCAACTGGCTATGAAAGATTTTGAAGCAGCTCTCTCAGGAGATGTGAAGTTTGAATGCCCGAATTTCGACCTCTTCCTGCAAGCATGTCGTACGACGGCCAAAGCCTTGTTCCCGAACTTTATGTTCCTGGATACTCCATTTAACAAACACGAAAAATGGAATGCCGACGACCCGAAACGTTACCATTATGAACTGGCGACCATGGGATGCCGTACGCGCGTATTCGAGAACCTCAACGGAGAAAAGACTTCATTGGGAAGAGGTAACCTTTCATTCACGACCATGAACCTGCCTCGTCTGGCCATCGAAGCGCACCGGAAAGCAGAAAGTCCGACTAACGAGACTCCGGAAGGCAAGCTCCAGAAAGCAAAGGAACTTTTCCTCCAGTCTGTACACTCCATGGCAGAATTCATCGCAGAGCAGTTGTATACCCGTTACCAGTACCAGCGTACCGCTCTTGCGCGTCAGTTCCCGTTCATGATGGGCAATAATGTATGGAAAGGTGGAGGTGCCCTTCATCCCAACGAAGAAGTCGGAGATGTGTTGAAACAGGGTACTTTAGGTATCGGTTTTATCGGAGGACATAATGCCATGATGGCATTATACGGCCAAGGACATGGACACAACCAGCAGGCGTGGAACACACTTTACGAGGCTATTGAAGAGATGAATAAGGTGGCCGAAGACTATAAAAAGAAATACGGCTTGAATTATTCGGTACTGGCAACTCCCGCCGAAGGATTGTCAGGTAGATTTACCCGTATGGACAAACGGAAATATGGAATCATTGAAGGGGTAAACGACCGTGATTATTATGTCAACTCATTCCATGTGGACGTAAAAGAACCGATTACTATTGTTGAGAAAATCAAACGTGAGGCTCCTTTCCATGCATTGACACGTGGCGGACACATCACCTACGTAGAGCTGGATGGCGAAGCGCAGAAAAATGTAAAGGCCATTGCGAAGATTGTAAAGGTGATGCACGACGAGCAGATTGGATACGGTTCTATCAACCACCCGGTAGATACTTGTCACGATTGTGGCTACAAGGGAGTCATCTACAGCCGTTGTCCGGTATGTAACAGCGAGAATATCCTGCGCATGCGCCGTATCACCGGTTACTTGACGGGCGACCTTAGCAGCTGGAACTCTGCCAAGAGAGCGGAAGAGCACGACCGTGTAAAGCATGCATAAGCTGAAAGGAAACATACATGTTACATTATTTATATACATATCCTGAAACAATTGTCGACGGTGAGGGCATCCGGTATTCCATCTATCTGGCTGGCTGTTCCCATCGTTGCAAAGGATGTCACAATCCGGAATCATGGAACCCGAAAGCTGGCAAACCTCTCACGCAGGAAGTGCTGGAACAAATCGTTCAGGAAATCAATGCCAATCCTCTGCTGGACGGAGTAACCTTCTCAGGCGGTGACCCTTTTTACAATCCGGAAGAGTTTCTGCCTGTCCTGAAAGAAGTCAGCCAACGAACGGGCATGAATATCTGGTGTTATACAGGATATACGTACGAACAACTGAAAGAGGACCCTATCCGCCAGAAACTACTCCCCTATATAGACGTACTCGTGGACGGTCCTTTTATTAAATCGCTCTATTCTCCTTTTCTGGACTTTTGCGGGAGCAGCAACCAGAGAATCCTTAAACTGAAATAGCCAGACATTGGTTCGTTAGCATATTCCTCGATTTTAGTTAATAAATTCGTAACTAAAATCGAGGGGTATATTTTATACCCGTTTCCCGTTCCGTTACATTGTTATCGCACACGGCAAAAAATGTTGTCGTACACGGCCGCCGTTTCCGTGCACAAAGACTAAAAATAGCGCTTTTCTTGATTTATATCATGAAAACAACTATTTATTAAAAAAACATCTTGCAAGTTCTTGCTATCAATCAAAAAAGAATTACCTTTGCAATGTGGTTGTGAAACCAATAGGTAAAAAGAGAAAAACATTTAGGTATTAGAATACATAAGGTAAAAAAGTAATATTTATTTAAGGTATTAGGATTAAGGTATTTAGATTAGATTTAAGTTTAGGTATTAGATTTTAAAGGTAAAAGTTTTCAGGAATTAGGTTTGAGAAGGTATTGGGAATATCTTCAGGTAAAAAGAAAGAAAAAGTAAGGATAACAGGAAACACAAAAATTATGTAGATGAAAAGAACCCTTAAATGGGGGTTCTTTAGGAAATCGGCGGTGTTCAAAATGTGAACAATCGCTTTTTTTATTGTTAAACGGTATAAATTTCGTACAATTGCTCTTACAATACTGTTTCTCCTTCCAAGAGCAATATTCATTTTCTGAAAAACTTAGTGCATGTTGATAAGAGGTATCTGTGTTTTTTAAAGTATTTTATTTTAAATAACCGATAACTTCGTGTATCTTTGCGTCCAGATGAAAGTAAAAGCGCGCTATATACGCATTGGGGCAGTAGCTCTTTTAACCTTGTTTGTTGCTTATTATGCCATTTCGACATTATATGCGCACGTACATGAGGTGAACGGGACTTTTATTGTCCACTCGCATCCTTTTACTGAACATCATTCTCACTCAAGCGGGCAGGCACTGACACTGCATTTCTTATCAACATTTACTTCTGTAGGTTCAGACTCTATTGAATTGGCGTGTCCTGACTTGCCTTTACTTTGTTTATTAACTGGCAGCTTGTCTGCATTTCATGCCCTGTCTTCATTTGGAGATGGGATTTATCTACGTGCACCTCCCGTATATCTTTTCATTTGATTAAACGAGAAACAGGAAACCAATTAAAATGCCTGTTCAAATAAATACTGCCTGACTTCTGTTGGACAGTTATCCTTCGTCTGCTTCTGTAAACTAGATGTGGAAAGAGGAAGATATGGAAAAATCTGAATCAGTCAGACCTGATTCTGTGGTATTTATCTTGAATATTTAGAACGGGCTTTATTAAGTTAACGAACGAAAAGATTATACAT
>ENA-ORMN01002700-ORMN01002700.1-human-gut-metagenome-genome-assembly--contig:-NODE-2700-length-14963-cov-3.414811_pt1 | contig 14963 bp, 13 predicted proteins | sample MGYA00242102_ERZ508993 | MGnify/ENA primary metagenome ERZ508993 (study PRJEB26280, sample SAMEA2338770) | human gut metagenome | biome: human gut; feature: human-associated habitat; material: faeces... | reverse complement strand
CGGCTCGCTCATCTATGTGAAGGAGGTTGATTACAAGCAGCTGCAACCCGGCGATGTCATCACCTTCATGCTGGATGAGAATACGGTAGCAACCCACCGAATCGTGGAGGTCGTGCCCGACGAGGAGGACCCGGAAACCTTGCGCTACCGCACCAAGGGCGATGCCAACAATGCCGCAGATGGCGGGCTGGTCCACTACAAAAATGTCATCGGCACCCCAATCTTCACCATCCCGAAGCTGGGCTACTTTGCCGATTACATCCAAAACCCACCGGGTACTTATGTGGCAATCTCCGCCGGAGCGATTTTGCTGCTGTTGGTCTTTTTGCCGGATTTGTTTTCCTCCGATGCGCAGGAAAAGAAGGAAAAGAAATCCAAACGAGAGGGGATCTATTCCCCAAAACATGGAGGGTAACGCCGCAAGGCTCCCTATATTTTAAAATTTTTAAAGGAGGTTTTCTCAAATGAAGAAAACAAGAAAAGCGTTGCTTCTGGGTGTTTGTGCGGTATTGCTGGTAACTGCCTCCGTACTGGGAACCATGGCATACCTGACTTCCACAGATGCAGTCACCAACACCTTCACAGTCGGTAATGTTACTATTACGCTGGACGAAGCAAGAGTAAATCCAGATGGTACACCGGTTGCAGGTGCTGCCCGTGTCAAAGAAAATGCCTACAAACTGATGCCGGGTAGTACATACACCAAAGATCCAACCGTTCATGTAGCTGCTGGAAGCGAAGATTGCTATGTATTCGTAAAGGTAGAAAACGGTATTGCTAATCTTGAGGCTACTGGCGACACTACAATTGCTAAACAGATGGAAACACAGGGCTGGAGTTTGGTTGCAGGCGAAACCAACATTTATGCATATAAGAATACTGTTGCAGCTGGCACTGATGTAAAAGTATTTGAATCCTTCAAGATTGCTGATGATGCGAATACTAAAACAGAATGGAATAGCATTACAAATGCTCAAGTAAAAATCACTGCTTACGCTATTCAGAAGGACGGTTTCAATGACGCTAACGCAGCATGGGCAGCAGGTAACTTCTAACTAACCTCAACCCCAAACATAAACCATAGCGAATGAAGGAGACAGCAAGACTATGAAAAAGAAACTTGTGACTTTGTGTGCAGCTCTGGCTCTGTGTGCGACTGCAATCATCGGCGGCACTCTGGCTTACTTCACCGATACCGATGCGAAAGATAACACCTTCACAGTCGGTAATGTTGACATCGAACTGACCGAGCCAAACTGGAATGCAGCAGAAACAGCAGGAACGCATACAAATGTTTACCCGGGCCAGAAACTGGACAAAGACCCAACCGTTAAAAACATCGGTGCAAATACCTGCTATGTTCGCATCAGTGTAAGCAACCTTAACCAGTTCGGAGAAGGATATGGTATTACATATTGGACTGGTAATGTCGAAAATACTCTTGGCACAGGCTGGGAACTCCACGAAGGTTACTACTATTACAAAAATATTTTGAGTCCAGAAGCAAAAACCTCTGCCTTGTTTGACCAGATTCAGGTTCCTGTTGAGTTAACAAACAATCAGACAGTAGAAGGTATTGAAGTAAAAGCTGAAGCTGTTCAGGCTCAGGGTCTCAAAGACAACCCAACAGTTGCAGAAATTGCAGCTTGGTTTGCAACCTGTGGTCTCTAATCTAAAAATCTATGGCTCTCTCCCCGCAGGGGGAGAGGCCATATAAGAGTACCCGAAGCTCGTCGGCTTCGGATATTGTTATATGGCTGGCACAGCAGGACTGCTACAGCCAAAAAATTACCATGACCCCCAAAATAGTGTGGTTATATGTTAGGAGGAAAAGCGCATGAAGAAAAAAATTTTGCTTGCGGCAGCAGTTGTAATCTGTCTTACGATTGCTGTGTCGGGTACCCTTGCGTACTTCACATTTGAGGACACCGCGCACAATGTCATTACCTCCGGCGGTGTCAGCATCGAAGTGGTGGAAAAGACAAAGAGTACTGATGGCGCCGAGTTGGAGGATTTCCCGAAAGAGGGAATCACGGGTGTTATGCCCGGTACGGAGGTCAGCAAGATTGTCAGCGTGAGAAATACCGGAAACAGCGAAGCATGGGTTCGTGTCAAGGTAGACGCAACGATAACACCGGCAGAAGGCGAAGAAAAATTGCCTTCGGATGTTATGACCTATACAGTGAGTGAAGGTTGGACTCATGGAACAGACGGTTACTACTACTATAATAATAAAGTGCCGGCGGGCGAATCCACCAGCATCCTGTTTGACACGGTAAAATTTGCCCCGGAAATGGGCAACGAATATCAGAACTGCAGAGCAAATATTGTGATTTCTGCCCAGGCAGTCCAGACCGCCAATAACGGCACAACCGTGATGGATGCACAAGGTTGGCCTGCTGGAGAATAAGGAGGGGTAACAGATGACCAAAAGATTATTGACATTGGGCGTGAGCCTTGCAATGCTGGTTACCGTATGCGTTCCCGGCGCGCTGATTACCAAAGCGGATACCCCGTTGGTTTGTACGATTGAGGAGCATACCCACACCGAAGCTTGCTATCAAGACAACGAGCTGGTCTGCGGCCTTGAGGAGCATACCCACGGCGAAGGCTGCTATGCAGTAGAATCCGTAGATCCAGAGAATCCGGTAGATCCGGAGAACCCAAATCCGGAGAACCCGAATCCGGAGAACCCAAATCCGGAGAATCCAAATCCGGAGAACCCACAGCCGGAAGTAAAAGAATGTACCTGCGACCCGAAGCCGGCAGAGGGCGAGCCACACCAGAAGGATTGCCCACTGTATGTAGAGCCTGCCTGCACCTGTGACCCGAAGCCAGCAGAGGGCGAGCTGCATCAGAAGGATTGCCCGCTGTATCAGGCGCACATCGAGGGTTGCTCCGAAGGCTGTACCGTGGAAGGCTGCAAATGCCCATGCCACAACAAAAACGACCTGTTTGAACGGCTGATGGCTTGTCAGACTCTGGAAGAACTGTACGCTCTTGCACAAGCAACACCGAAAGAAGAATTGGACGCTTTGACAGAGGAACAGAACGCTCAAATCAAAGCTAAAATTACTGCGCTGGAACCAGTTCCGCTGCCGCCAATCGGTGAAAATGAAGCGGCTGTAGTTGCAGTAGAAGCTGAAACGGCAGACAGCGAGATTATTTATCCGATCGTAGACTTTGATAACGTAGCACCATTCGGCGCTCCGGTTGAAGGATAAGGGAGAGGAGACAGAACATGAAAAAAACAAAAGCATTATCGCTGCTCCTTTCAATGTCACTGGCGGCTTCACTGGCATTTCCAAGTGGGTTGGCAATGCCGTCCTACGCTGATCATGTACCAAGTGCCATCAGTGACGATGACAACGGCAACAGCGCGATGGAGCTCAGCAAAACTGCAGTGGCAAATGGGGACGGCACCTATACCATTCAGCTGGAGGCTTATGCCACAGGCAGCAAGGTGACAACCTCAATCAACAAAGATATTCCGACGGACATTGTTTTGGTTCTGGACCAGTCCGGCTCGATGGCAGATGAAATGTCCCAATATGAATTTGCACCGTATACCGGCAAAACCAATGGACAGTACTATGAGCTTCGTCACAATGGGGCAACAAACCCGAATCTGTGGCACAAGCTTGCAGATGGCAGCTATACAAGTGTTTCTGTGACAATCACAGGAGAAGATACCTACAGATATGAAGAATGTCCGGGAAACTGGAAAAATGCCGAGTATAGTTGGAACCGTTTGGAGGACTGCTACTGGAAATATCGAAATAACCTTTATGTAAAAGACGGAGACGAATACAAAAAGGTTATATTGGATAGAAGTGACGATTGGTGGTATAGTACTTATACCTATACCTTCCCTGATGGCACACAAGTTCAGAGCGATGGAGATGGCGCAACTCCTAATTTCGGCGGTAATGGTCCTGTTTACTATCGTGTGCCGGATGATGGAGCCAAGACCTACACCTACACCTACAAAGACAAAGAGGGTGAAACTCATACCATCGGTACTTCTAAAGGTAAAGACACAAAGCCAACGGATTTCACTCTTTATGAGAGGTACGAATCCAATATCACAATAACTCGCTTTCAGGCTCTGAAAGATGCCGTCGCTAACTTTATAGACAGCGTAGAAACAAAGGCGGCAGGTGAAGACGGTACGCTTGGAACAAATGACGATATCAACCACCGCATTGCAGTCGTTGGTTTCGCGAGCGAGAGCGAGTACGGAAACAATACAGAGCTGCTTTCTATCAGCGGAAAGAATAGCGGTTCTGTAGGTGTAGCTTATAATTCTATTAAATCGCAGAATCTGAAGGATGTTCTTCAGAATATGGACACAACAGCCGGAAGAGAAATGGTTGGTGATGCGCTTGATGCTTTGGCTGCACAGGGTGCAACCAGAACAGACTTGGGCATGGACATGGCAAAGCAAATCCTGGATGCTAATCCGGTTCCAAACGGTGAAACACGCAACCGTGTTGTTATCGTCTTTACCGATGGCTCTCCGACAGATTCCAACGGATTTGAACTGTATGTTGCTAATGCTGCAATCAATAAAGCAACTGCCATTAAAAACAGCGGAGCTACGGTATACTCCATTGGTATCTTTGAAGGCGCAGATGCCAGCAGCGCTGGTACAAAACCATCGGGAGACTTAGGTAACAGTAGTCGTCAGCTTCCGGCTGCCTGTAACTGGTTTATGCAGAAGCTGTCTTCCAACAATGGTACACCAGAAATCCCAGGCTACTACCTCTCTGCTTCGGACGCAAACACCCTGAACAATATTTTTAAGCAGATTTCCGATCAGATTGAAACAGGAACTGCTTCTACAGTATTGAATGAAAAAGCAGTCGTGAAGGACATCATCTCCCCGTACTTCCAGCTGCCTGAGAATGCGACGGCGAATGATATCACACTGGAAACCTACGCCTACGGCACAGGAGGTAGTTGGACAAATAACAATAATCCGATGGGAGCTAGTGCTACAGTAAATGGAACCGGCGAAGTAGAGGTTACCGGCTTTCACTTCTCCGAAAACTGGTGCGGTACTAAAACTGAAAACGGAGTTGAAACCCCACATGGAAACAAACTGGTGATTTCGTTTAAGGTAGTACCGAAGGAAGGCTTCCTCGGCGGCAACGGTGTACCGACCAACGAGAGAGCAGATGTAACTCAAACCATCGATGGTGTATTCCATGAGTTTATATTCCCAATCCCAGAGGTCAATGTTCCAATCCCAGATATTACTGTAACCGCAGAGGATAAGAACGTATACCTGATGGGTAACATAAGCGCCGCGCAGATGAAAGAAGGCGTGACTGCTATGGCTGGCGGGGTCAACTTGTTTAATCAGGAAGAATATACAGGTGTGAATGCGTGGAAAGATGACTTCGTTACCATCACTACGACAGTAACAGACAAAGACGGCACCGAATTTCCGAAGGATGGATTAAACAACCTGACCAAAGATGGCGACTACTTCTTGCATGTTAAGCTTACGCCGAACAAGGAGCCAGCACAGGACACAGCAGTGGTAGGCGCTCCAGCTGTGGAAAAAATAGGCAATGGCGAAATGAAGATTAAAGTCTTCCAGCCAGAGCTGACCTTCAAAGATTTCGAGGGTTACTACGGTGATAGCGTGCCTGCTTTCAGTGAAAATCCTACTCAGATAAAATGGAAGCATGAGGGAATCGCATCGACAGATGCAAGTGTTACCATGACTGGTACTGAGCCAGCGTTGGATATTATCTACACCCCAGATGCAACCAAGATTGAAAACGGTAAAATCAATAGCAAGCAGGATATTCCTGTCAAGGCTGAGGTCAAGATTAACAACACAGATGTAACTGATAAGACGACCTTCCAGCATCAGCCTTGTACCCCAGCTTGTGGTTGGACAGACCCACAGACTCCTGGCGACCCGGCATTCCTGCTGCACGTCAAGACCTGTCAGCTTACCATCACCAAGACCGGCGGCGATGCGAATGAGCCTTATGTATTCACCGTTTATAAGGATAATCAAAAGTACACCGAGGTCACCATCGAAGGTCCCGGCAGTGTGATCATCAAGGAACTGCCGGTTGGTACCTACACCATCGAGGAGGACACCGGCTGGAGCTGGCGGTATACCGCAACTATCAGCGGTGATGCAACACTGAGTGCAAATTCTCCTAATGGCACCATCACCTGCACCAACACAAAGAACAACGACCAGTGGCTCAATGGCTTCAGTGCGGTTGCCCGGAATATCTATGGACAGCCGAATAGCACTGGTCGCCGTGCTAAGTAAGGAAGGAGGGAAAATCGATGAAACATGGAAACAATGAATCGCAGCGTCCACAGCGCAACACCAAGCACAATCTCTATAAAATCCAGCTTCTGATCTTCTCTCTCCTGCTTGTCGCAACGATGGCGATTGGAGGCTCGATGGCGTTCCTGACCACCAAGACCCCTGAAGTCGTGAACACCTTCACACCGGCTCATGTGGAGCCTGATGTAAAGGAAGATTTCAACGGTACAGTTAAGAGTAGTATTACAGTGCAGAACACCGGCGATATCGATGCCTACATCCGAGTCAAGCTGGTGACCTACCGTGTGAACAATGACGGAGATCACATTGGTGGTACAGCAACAATACCAAGCTTTACACTCGGTAAGGACTGGGTAAAACATGGTGAGTATTACTACTACACCAAACCGGTAGCACCCAATGACTCGACAGGTGACTTGCTCGGAACCAGCATCACCCTGCAAGAATACACTGATGCTGACGGCGGCAAACAGGCCATTGATGTTATGGCAGAGGCAATCCAGAGCACACCGGCATCGGCTGTAACAAGTGCATGGAATGTTCAAGTCGTAAACGGCACAATTCAGTAAGGAGGTGCGGGAAAGTGAAAAAGAAAAATATGATTAACAAAGCGTTCTCGCTCCTGCTGGCCTTGATGATGGTGATGGGCTTTGCCACCACAGCGTTTGCGGCAGGTGCATCGGTCACCTTCAAGAACGGAAAGCTCGTCGTTTTCCAGCCGGGCAGCGATTACACACAGACCGATTTGTTCGGCAACTTTAAAAACATTATGCCGGGTGATACCCTCACCGAGGAAATCACCGTTGAGAACCAGTCCGGCGACAGCGACTACATCAAGGTTTATCTGCGGGCGGTTCCTCATGATGAAACCGGCAACCCGATTAGTGCGGAGGTACTGGCTGAGCTGAGAAGCGACGAGCGCCGCGGGGAGAAAACCGAGCTTGCCCATATGTACGACTTCCTTGCACAGCTCCAGCTGACCGTCAAAAACGGCGCAGAGGTGATTTATCAGGCTTCTCCTGATGAAACAGGCGGCCTCACAAACAATGTGTACTTGGGCAGTCTGCGCAAGGGCCAGTCCCTCAAGCTGGATGTGGAGCTGAAGGTACCGATTGAGATGGGGAACGACTATGCGAACCGCATCGGCGAGGTCGATTGGGTGTTCGCGGCAGAGGCATTCAACGATGTGACCCCTCCGCCGGAAGGCCCGGACACTCCTCCGTACTATCCTCCGGAGAAACCTTCGGATAATCCTTCCCTGTTCACCGTTCGCAAGGTCTGGGTGGATGACGGCAAATCCCGTCCAAAGAACATCACCGTACAGCTTCTGCGGGACGGCGAGGTTTACAGCGAGGTCAAGCTGAGAAAGACCAACAACTGGGTTCACACCTGGGACCGTCTGGACAAGAACCATCGCTGGAGCGTGGTGGAGGCGGACGTTGCCGACGGCTACAAGGACACCTACAAGGCCAGAGGCAATACCGTGATTATCACCAACACCCAGGAGGATTTTGTTGCTCCTCAAACTGCAAAACCGGTGGATTTGACCGTTGTGAAAAAATGGGATGACAAGGGCAGAAACAGACCGGATTCGGTCAAGGCTACCCTGTACGACGGTGATACTGCGGTAGAAACCGTTCTGCTGGGCGACTGGAACAACTGGTCCTATTCCTGGAAGAAACTGGATGGCAAAGGAAATTGGCAGATTGTCGAAACCAATATCCCGAAGGGATATGTTCCATCCTACTCCTATGAGAATGGCGTGGTAACCATCACCAATACAGCCACCCTGATTCAGACAGGTCAGCTGAACTGGCCAATCCCGGTGATGTGTGGTCTCGGCCTTGCACTCATCATTTACGGGGTCATTGTACTCCGAAAGAAACGGAAGAATGAACGTGCCTAAAAAGGGCATTGGATTCGTACTCATAGGGGCGGTGCTGATGCTTTCGGCACTGTCCCTTTTTCTGTATAACCAGTATGAGGATGCGCGCGCCGGGCAGGAAGCCGAGAACCTGCAGACCATCATCCTGCAATCCATTCCGGAAACTCAGCCTGCGGAAAAAGCCAAGGCCCTGACCCCGCAGATGCCTGTCAAGGAGATCGACGGGTACGGCTATGTGGGCTATCTTTCCATCCCGGATATGGAGCTGGAGCTGCCGGTCATGTCGGAGTGGGACTATACCAGATTGAAAATTGCTCCCTGCCGACAGTTCGGCTCCTCCCGAACGGACGATTTGGTGATTGCCGCCCACAATTACAAAAACCATTTCGCCGGTCTGGAACAGCTGGAGGTCGGCGCTCCCGTCTCCTTTACGGATATGGAGGGAATCGAAAACCAATATAAGGTCGCGCTGGTGGCTCTGCTTGCCCCAACCGAGGTGGAAGCGGTGCAGAACAGCGAGCATGACCTGGTGCTGTACACCTGTACCTACAACGGAAAAACCAGAATCGTGGTGTTCTGCGACCGCTCGGAGTAACGGGACCGGTCTGACAGCACGGAGCTTGATGAGAAAAACAAAAGATACCGCAAGGCAATCGGACAAAAACCGAAGGTCTTGCGGTATTTGTTTTCTAAACGAGATGGGGAAAGTGCGGCATTTTTGGAAGAAACTGTAAACAGTTCCGGACATTTTTGGAATCGCGTTGAAAAGGCAAACCCCGCATGATATGATGAAAACAGAGCGGACGAAAAACAATACCGACACAGCACAGGGAGGTGCAGCCATGAAGCTCTTGTATGCCGAGGATGAACCGGCTCTTTCCGAGGCGGTGGTGGACTATCTGACCTATCACAAATATATCGTGGATGCCGTTTATAATGGAGAGGATGCCTATGATTATGCCATTTCCGGCGGATACGACGGCATCATTCTGGATATTATGATGCCAAAGCGGGACGGCTTGGAGGTGCTTGCTGCGCTTCGCCGAAACGGGTGCAGGACCCCGGTGCTTCTGCTGACCGCAAAAACGCAGGTCGAGGACCGGATTCAGGGGCTGGATACCGGAGCGGACGACTATCTTCCTAAGCCCTTTGATATGGGGGAGCTGATTGCCAGAATCCGTGCCATGCTCAGACGCAGGGAGGAGTATCACCCGGATTTGATTCGGTTCGGGGATTTGACGCTCGATTTGCAGTCCGGGGCAATCAATGTGGGAGAGATGTCCTTCCAGCTGCCAAAGCAGGAGTACCGCGTGATGGAGCAGCTCATGCTCAACCACACCCTCTATCTGTCCTCGGAGCAGCTGCTGGTCAAGGCTTGGGGATACGATGCAGAAACCGACCTCAACATCGTGTGGCTGTATATCTCCTATCTTCGCAAGCGGCTGTCCGCGATGGACTCTCGGGTGGAGATTGTCTCCAAGAGGAATGTCGGTTATAAATTGGAGTATCGGCCATGACAAAAACTTTAAAACGACGCTTTATCATCTTTACCATGACGGCGGTGACGGGCCTGCTGGTGTTCCTCGTGCTTGCAATCAACGGACTGAACTGGATGATGCTGGAGCATCAGTCGGATTCTGTGCTGGAAATGCTGGTGGCTTCGGACGGTGTGTTTCACAGGATGGATTTTGAGCGTCCGTCCCGCTCGGTACCTCCGATGAATTTGGAGCGGATGCGCTCGTCCCGATTCTTGATCGTCAAGGGAGATGCCGACGGCAATATCATCGAGGTCAACGCTGACCAGATTCCGGCTGTCGATGACCAAACAGCGCAGGAATATGCACAGACCGTTTGGGCATCCGGCAAACAATCCGGCCAGTTGGATGGGTATAAGTTTGCAGTCAAGCAGAGCGGTGGAACCCGACTTGCATTTTTTGTGGATGTGTCGGAGCTGAGAGGGAATTTTTACAGGGTGCTGTTCGCCTCCGGCCTGATTGCGGTGCTTTGCTGGCTGATTCTTCTGGTGATTGTGGTTTGTCTTTCGGGTCGGGTGATTCGTCCGGTGCTGGCAGGGATGGAAAAACAGAAGCAGTTCATCACCAATGCCGGGCATGAGATGAAAACCCCGCTTGCCATCATTCAATCCAACAACGACACGATGGCGCTGATTCACGGAGAGAACAAGTACAACGCCCATATCCGCGCACAGACCAAGCGGCTCAATGTGTTGATGTCCAACTTGCTGACCCTGGCAAAGCTGGACGAGGAAATTCCGCTGCCGACCCAAACGGTGCAGGTCAGCGAGACGGTCGAGGAATTGCTGTTGCCTTATCAGGATGCGGCGCTGACCCGCAGGATTTCCTTCCAAGCGCAGGTGGAGCCGGAAATTGTGAAGCAAATCAATCAGGAGAGCTTTCGGCAGATGATGACCCTTCTGCTGGACAATGCGGTTAAGTACACTCCGGAGGAGGGAACAATTGCATTGACGGTTAAAACGCACGGCAGGCATCTTCAAATCATGGAGGAAAACACCTGCCTGCCCTCTCATGAGGCAGACCCGGAAAGGCTGTTTGAACGGTTTTACCGAGGGGACTCCGCACGAACACAGGACAAGTCCTCCTGCGGTTATGGGATTGGGCTTTCGGCTGCCCGTGCCATCTGTGAAAAGTTCGGCGGAAAGCTGACAGCGGAATATCCTTGCGCCGACCGTATTCGCTTCACCGCTATCTTATAAAATCAGGAAATCATTTGTTTACAAAACCTTCCCATATTTTTCGAAATGGGAAGGTTTTTTCTTATGTAATTCTTAGGTTCGTTTTTTACAATCAAAGCATAGAAAGGAGATGAAGGCGAATGCAATTTCGGAATGAAGTGAAGCATGAAATCAGCAGCGGCGACCTGCTGATTCTGCGGCAGAGATTGCGAATGGTGATGAAGCCGGATGAGCACGCGGTCGATGGGCGGTACGAGATACGCAGCCTGTACTTTGATAATCTGGACGACAAGGCATTGCGGGAAAAATTGGACGGGGTGAACATCCGCGAAAAGTATCGGATCCGCCTGTACAACCACGACCACTCCATCATCCATCTGGAGCGCAAGTTTAAACACGGTGGGTTTGGGTATAAGGATTCTGCCAATCTGACGCCGGAGCAGGCACAGGCGATTGCAGACGGTGAGGTCGATTGGATGTCCCACAGCGAGGATGAGGTGATTTTGGGATTTTATACCCGAATCCGCAACGAGGGGTTGAGGACAAAGGTCATCGTGGACTACACGAGGGAGCCATTTGTCTTTGCACCGGGTAATGTTCGGGTCACCTTGGATTACGGGATTCGCACCGGGATGAGCTGTACCGACCTTTTGAATCCGGACTGCGTGACTGTCCCGGTCAGCGGCTCGCCCTGCATCCTAGAGGTGAAGTGGGACAACTATCTTCCGGATGTGATTCGGGATGCGGTGCAGCTTGGCGACCGGCACAATGCGGCCTTTTCCAAATATGCTGTCTGCCGAATGTACGACTAACAAAACAGAACAACAAAAAAGGAGTAATCTTTACTATGACTTTTCAAGATATTTTTAAATCCAGCTTTCTGGAAAATGTAACCTCCATCAGCGTCTTGGATATGCTGCTGACCATCGTGCTGTCCTTCGGCATCGGTCTGTTTATCTTTCTCATCTACAAAAAGACCTACCGCGGCGTGATGTATTCCTCCGGCTTCGGCACGACACTGGTGGCCCTGACGATGATTACCTCCATCGTCGTTCTGGCAGTCACCTCCAATGTGGTTCTTTCCCTTGGTATGGTCGGCGCACTGTCCATCGTGCGTTTTCGTACCGCAATCAAGGACCCGCTGGATATTGCCTTTTTGTTCTGGGCGATTGGTGCAGGTATCATCCTTGCGGCAGGCATGATTCCGCTGGCGGTGATTGGCAGCGTCTGCATCGGGCTGATTCTGCTGGTGTTTGTCAATCAGAAATCGCACAGCCATCCGTATATGGTGGTGCTCAACTGCACCGACCACGATGCAGAGATCAGAGCCAGAGAGTTTTTGACTAAGAATGTGACCCGCACCTCGGTCAAGAGCAAATCTGCCGTCAGGGGTGCAATCGAAATGAACATCGAGGTTCGCCTGAAGGAGGACGATACCGATTTTATCAACATTCTTTCCGAGATGCCCGGGGTCAACAGTGCGGTGATCGTCTCCTATAACGGCGATTACATGGGGTAAGGAGTATGTCTGCAAGTAAAAAACTGGATCAAATCGCATGGGCAGTCACGGCGTTTATCCTGAGCTTGACCGTTTTATTCATGAATGGAGGGGCTGTCGGGTTACAGGAGATGGCGCGTTCGATGGGCTACGAAACCCGGCTGTTTGACAATACCCGGGTCCATACGGTGGACATCGTCATGGATGACTGGGACGAGCTGATTGCAAATGCCACCAACGAGGAATACTACGCCGCCTCTGTTGTGATTGACGGAGAGGCCTATCAAAATGTCGGGATTCGGGCAAAGGGAAATACCTCACTGTCCACCGTCGCTTCCATGGACAGCGAGCGGTACAGCTTCAAAATTGAGTTCGACCACTACGACAGCTCGAAAAGCTATCATGGTCTGGACAAGCTGTGCCTGAACAATCTGATTCAGGATTCCACCATGATGAAGGACTACCTGACCTATACCCTGATGAACGAATTTGGCGTGGATTCGCCGCTGTGCAGCTATGTCTATATCACCGTCAACGGAGAGGATTGGGGGCTGTACCTTGCGGTCGAGGGAGTGGGGGACAGCTTTTTGGAGCGAAACTACGGCTCCGACCATGGAGAGCTGTACAAGCCGGATAGCTCGAGCATTGGCGGAGGTCGCGGCAACGGCAAGGAATTCGACGGGAATCAATTTGAGAAGGGCGAAAACGCGGCAAGCGGCTCCAATCAGTCCGATACCAAAACCGACACAACCGAGGGCTCAGATTCAACCAAGGCTCCGGACGGATCAGCACCGCCGGAGATGCCCGACAGAGGCAAGGGCGGCGGATTTGGCGGCGGCGCGGGGATGGGCTCTGCGGATGTTAAGCTGCAATACATTGATGATGAGTTGGACAGCTACTCCAACATCTGGAACAACGCAAAAACTAAGGGAACCGAGGCAGACCAGAAGCGGCTGGTCGAATCGTTGAAAAAGCTGTCGAACACAGAGGAGCTGGAATCGGTTGTGGATGTAGAGGAGGTCATCCGTTATTTTGTGGTCCACAACTATGTGTGCAACGGTGACAGCTATACCGGCACGATGGTTCATAACTACTATCTGTACGAGGAGGATGGTCGGATGTCGATGATTCCGTGGGACTACAATCTGGCGTTCGGAATCTTCCAAGGTGGAAATGCACAGAGCACCGTCAACACACCAATCGATTCTCCTGTCTCCGGCGGCTCCGGAGAGGACCGCCCGATGTGGAATTGGATTCTGTCTGACGAGAGCTACACCGAGCAGTATCATCAGTATTTCGCCGAGTTTTTGGATACGGTGGATCTTCAGAGCATCATCGACAACGCATACCAGCTGATTGCGCCTTATGTAGAACAAGACCCAACCGCATTTTATACCAAAGAAGAGTTCGAGCAGGGCGTGCAGACGCTCAAGGAGTTTTGCAGTCTGCGCAGCGAGAGCATTTCCATGCAGCTGGAGGAGGGCGAAACCACCGAAGAGATGGATTATGTGGATGCTTCGGGAATTACTCTGAGCGACATGGGCTCGATGAACGGCGGCAAGGGCCGAGAGGGAGGAGGACAGAACCGGATGCCGGGGAATCTGCCATTCCGTCAGGAGCAAACGCAGGAAAGCGGAGCGGACGAAAGCACCGGCGAATCGTCGGGGTCTGAGACTTTGGGAGAGCTCAATAGCGGGCAGTCCAATCAAACCCGAAGGGAATTTCCTTCCCAAAATCCGGGACAGCTGCCGGAGGGTGTAGCAGGTGATTCTGCCGCAGACTCGTTTGGCTGGCTTTGGATTGCCGGTTCGGCACTGCTCCTCGGCGTAGGATTGTTGGCCGCAAAATTATATCGATAACAACAGGCAAGAGCGCTGTCACTTTGATTCCCCAAGCGGATGAGAAGGACGGCGCTTGTCTGTTTTAAACAGGACAGGCGGAAAATCCTCATTTGCACATTGCACGATGACGGAGTGGACGCTATAATGGTAGTACAGCAGATTTTGGATTCGAGGAAAGGACGGGGAAATGAAAATGAATTTTGTGACCAAAGAGCCAATCAACAAAGGCTGGTCGAGCGACCGAAAGTACTGTGTGACCGCTGAGGATGGAACGCGGTACTGCTTGCGAATCTCCGACCTTGCACAGCTTGACAGGAGACAGCGCGAATTTAACGGGATGAAGCAGGCGGCTTCACTGGGGATTCCGATGTGTCAGCCCATCGAATTTGGTGTTTGTGAGGAGGGTGTCTATTCCCTCCAAAGCTGGATTGACGGAGAGGATGCCGAGCAGGTCATCTTGCAATACTCGGACGCACAGCAGTATCAGTACGGCAGGGAGGCAGGAGAGCTGCTACGGAAGCTTCATACGATTCCGGCGCCCGCCGAGCAGGAGGATTGGGAAATCCGCTTTCGTCGAAAGATTGATAGTAGAATCAAGGCATATCGGGAATGTCCGCTTCAGTATGAGGGCGGAGAAGCGTTGATCCGCTATGTTGAGCAGAACTGCCACCTGCTCAAAAACAGGCCGCAGGTGTATCAGC
>ENA-ORMN01002694-ORMN01002694.1-human-gut-metagenome-genome-assembly--contig:-NODE-2694-length-14993-cov-4.254786_pt1 | contig 14993 bp, 13 predicted proteins | sample MGYA00242102_ERZ508993 | MGnify/ENA primary metagenome ERZ508993 (study PRJEB26280, sample SAMEA2338770) | human gut metagenome | biome: human gut; feature: human-associated habitat; material: faeces... | reverse complement strand
CTTTTCATCAAAGGTATAATCTGCATGGCCCGGACGGTACACATCCATGATATTGCTGTAATCACGGGAGCGCTGGTCTGTGTTGCGGATCACAATAGAGATTGGTGTTCCTGTTGTTTTTCCCTCAAAAACGCCGGACAAGATCTCTGCCTTATCCCCTTCGCTTCTGGCTGTGGTAAATCTGCTCTGCCCCGGTTTTCTCCTGTCTAAATATTTCTGGATATCTTCTTCATTTAACAGAAGTCCTGCAGGACAGCCATCTACTACAACACCAACACCTGATCCATGGGATTCTCCCCAGGTGCTTATCTTAAAAATCGTTCCGTATACTGAACCTGACATGTTATTTTTCTCCTATTTTAACAATAGCGCAGCAGTTCGGTTCATTTACCGGAACACTTCTTCCGCTCATTACTAAAAGTCCTTTTTCATAATCAATCTTAAAGAAGCTGATCGTTCCGCTGTCATGGTTTACAGAAGCAATATGTTTTCCGTCCGGGAATACAGCTACATCCTTTGGATATGCGCCGCTGATCGGCAGACAGCATATCATGGTCAGAAGGCCTGTCTCCTCATCTCTCTTGTAAACACTAATGGTATTTTCTCCTGCATTGGTGCAATATATATATTTCTGGTCAATAGACATTCTCATGGCGCAGGCAGCAGTCAGGTTGTCCGGCTTCTTGGTAGAAGTGGTGGAAATGGTCTGGATCTTTTCGATCACAGGTGCTCTGTCTCCAGTCTTGTAGGTGTATACATCAATTGCTTTCTTTAATTCATACATCAGATAAATGAATTTTCCGAGATAGAATCCCATCTTTCTGAGCGTCTTCTCCCAGATATCCTCCTTCCAGACAAAAAGCTCCGCCATTAATCTGCCAAAACATCCTGCTGCCCGGTCAATATCCATACTGTTCTCATGTTCACATTCTCCAAGTTCCCTCAAAGACTACTGAATCACCTTGCTCTGCCGCGGATATTTCTCTATGATTTTCTTTGCTTTTCCCTGAATCAGGCTCTTCGTCATCAGACTTGACACTTTATGATCATCCTGCCAGTCATCTTCCATATGATAATAAGCCAGCAAAACATTCATTGCTGCTGCATATGATGTGATCTCGTTCCGCAGCATCATCTGCTTCTTTACTGGATGGATCTTGCAGCGGTGCTTCTCCAGTTCTGGAATCCTCTCATACAATGAGGACAGCAGGATCACTGCAAACGTCATATCATATGTCAGCGTCATCTGCCCCATAAATCCATAATCTTCTTTTAAAGTACGACACAGCCCACAATAATATGCTCTGTATTTTTTCAGATCTTTTACCTTCAGTTCCGGTTCACACACCGTCACATAACCAAACATATCCTTCCTCTTTTCATTAAAATCTTATTTTTTATTATAGCATGGCTGTATCTTTTATAGGAATAGCTGCAATTATTAAATTAGCATTAAATCACCTGAAACTGGTACTGTCGATTTACAGTTTCACCTTTCTCTCACCTTTTCTCGCATTCACATTGTTAACCTCGAAGCAGTTCGATTGTTAACCTCGAATCAGAATTGGTTGACAAATGTTTTTTTGTGCTTTATACTTGCGTAGGACATCAAAAAATTTAATCAAGATATTTGAAAGGAGTCACTCATGACTAATCAGCAACCAAACGGACAGACAACCTCTCTTACTCAAAATTCAAGAACCAGACAGATTACTCTGATTGGACTGATGACTGCGATCACCTGCATTCTTGCACCGCTTTCCATACCGATCGGACCGGTGCCGATTTCACTTACCAACTTTGCAATTTATCTTTCTCTCTATCTTCTGGATTGGAAGAAAGGAACGATCAGCTATATCCTTTATCTTCTTCTCGGACTTGTGGGACTTCCTGTATTTTCCGGATTCACCGGAGGAATCGGAAAGCTTGCCGGACCAACTGGCGGATATATCATTGGTTTCATCCCAATGGCAATCATTGCCGGTATTGTAATTGACAAATTCAGTCAGAGATGGATCCAGATTCTTGGAATGATCGTTGGAACCGCAATCTGCTATGCATTCGGAACTGCATGGTTCTGTATTCAGGCAGGTTACACTGTATCTGCTGCCCTTGCAGTATGTGTCATTCCATTTATCCCGGCGGACCTTATCAAGATGGTGATCGCCATGATCATCGGACCTGAAATCCGCAAAAGACTCGGAGCTGTTGCACAGTAAGATGCACGGCGTCTGCCAGAATATTTGAAGTCTGGCAAAATAATAATTTAGCCCCCTCTACAAAGTCCGGAAAGCCTGTTTGCTGCAGCGTTTCCGGGCTTCTTTGTTTTTTTAATCCGGCTTTTACCAGAGCAAACGCAAGCCATGCCATAACATTTCTTTCCATGCAGCCTCACAAAACAAAGCAAGAGACCAGACAAGGCATTTGCATATTCCCTGTCCAGTCTCTTTATGATTTATCCTGCTTCTGTATTTCTACTTTCGCTCAGATCTTTATTCTTCTGTCTGCTCTTCTACAACCGTCTCAGCAGTTGCTTCTGTATTTGCTTCTTCTGCAGTCTCTTCTGCGTTCTCCTCCAGTTCACCTGAAGCCCTGCGTACCTTTGCGATACTTGCAACTTCTTCGTGTTCCTTCAGATTGATCAGTTTAACACCGGATGTGATTCTTCCGAGTACGGAAATCCCCGCACATTCCATACGGATCACGATACCATCTGTGTTGATGATCATAATCTCATCATCCGGACCTACTGCCTTTGCACCGACTACATTTCCGGTCTTCTCTGTGATCTTATAGCATTTCACGCCTTTTCCACCACGGTTCTGGGCTGTGAATTCTTCCATGCGGGTTCTCTTGCCCATACCCTTTTCAGATACGATCAGAAGCTCTTCACCCTGCGCATCAAGCTGCATTGCAACAACTTCATCACGGTCACTTAAATTCATACCACGAACGCCCATAGAGGTTCTTCCGGTTGAGCGTACATCAGATTCATGGAAACGGATGCATTGACCATACTGCGTAACGAGAATAACATCTCTTTCATCATCCGTAATCTTAACTTCGATCAGTTCATCATCCTCACGGAGTGTGATCGCAGCAAGTCCTGTCTTTCTTACATTTGCGTAATCCAGGATCGGCGTCTTCTTAACAAGACCTTTCTTGGTTGCCATGAACAGATAGTCACCTTCCTTGAAATCCTTGATTGGAATCATTGCTGTGATCTTCTCATCCGGCTGAAGCTGAAGGATGTTGATAATTGCTGTACCTCGGGAAGTTCTTCCTGCTTCCGGAATCTCATATCCCTTCAGGCGATAGCAGCGTCCGGTATTGGTAAAGAACATAATATACTGGTGAGTATTGGTCATGAACAGCTCTTCTACATAGTCTTCATCCAGAGTCTGCATACCCTTGATACCCTTGCCGCCACGATTCTGGCTCTTGAAAGTATCGTTGCTCATTCTCTTAATGTATCCCATCTTGGTCATGGTGATCACTACATCTTCTCTCGGGATCAGATCCTCTGTAGAAATGTCGTATTCATCAAATCCGATGGCTGTTCTTCTGTCATCTCCGTATTTTTCAGAGATCACAAGGATTTCTTTCTTAATTACGCCAAGCAGAAGCTTTCTGTCTGCGAGGATCGCCTTGTACTCTGCGATCTTCTTCTCAAGCTCTGCATACTCTGTTTCCAGCTTCTCTCTTTCCAGACCGGTCAGAGCTCTCAGACGCATATCCACGATAGCCTGGGACTGTGCATCACTTAAGTTAAAGTGGCTCATCAACTCTGCTTTCGCAATCTGTACGGTCTTGGATCCACGGATGATCTTAATAACCTCATCAATGTTATCCAGGGCGATCAGCAGACCTTCCAAGATGTGTGCACGTTCTTCTGCCTTATTCAGCTCGTATTTTGTACGTCTGGTCACAACGTCTTCCTGATGTTTCAGATAATGGTTCAGGATTTCCAGAAGGCTCATAACCTTCGGCTCATTATTGACCAATGCAAGCATGATCACACCAAATGTATCCTGCAGCTGTGTATGCTTGTAAAGCTGGTTCAGAACGACATTCGGGTTCACATCTCTTCTCAATTCGATGCAGACACGCATACCTTCACGGCTTGACTGGTCACTCAGGTCTGTGATTCCATCAATCTTCTTATCTCTTACAAGCTCCGCGATCTTCTCGATCAGGCGGGCTTTGTTGACCATATACGGAAGCTCGGTTACTACGATTCTGTGCTTTCCATTCTGCATTGGCTCGATATTGGATACCGCACGCACACGGATCTTTCCACGTCCTGTACGGTAAGCCTCTTCGATTCCTCTTGTTCCAAGGATCGTTGCTCCCGTCGGGAAATCAGGTCCTTTGATGATCTCCATGATCTCTTCGATCGTGGTCTCATCTTTATCTTCAATCTGGTCATCAATAATTTTCACAACCGCACCGATGACTTCTCTTAAGTTGTGCGGTGGGATATTGGTTGCCATACCTACCGCGATACCGGAGGTTCCGTTTACCAGAAGGTTCGGGAATCTTGACGGAAGTACAGTCGGTTCTTTTTCTGTCTCGTCAAAGTTCGGTGCAAAATCAACGGTATCTTTATTGATATCCGCTGTCATTTCCATCGAAATCTTACTAAGTCTTGCCTCGGTATATCGCATTGCGGCAGCACCGTCACCGTCCACAGAACCGAAGTTACCGTGACCGTCTACAAGAATGTAACGGGTAGACCAGTCCTGTGCCATATTAACGAGGGCTCCGTAAATAGAACTGTCACCATGCGGGTGATATTTACCCATGGTATCACCGACGATACGCGCGCATTTACGGTGCGGCTTGTCAGGACCGTTGTTCAACTCGATCATCGAATAAAGAATACGTCTCTGAACAGGTTTCAGACCGTCTCTTACATCCGGAAGCGCACGAGAAGCAATAACACTCATGGCATAATCGATATAGAACTCTTCCATGGTTTTTTTCATATCCACTTCATGAACTTTATCAAAAATATTATCTTCCATTGGTATTCTCCTATATATCTAAGTTCTTAACAAATTTTGCATTCTCTTCGATAAATTCTCGTCTTGGTTCTACTTTATCTCCCATCAGGGTTGTAAAGGTAAGATCCAGTTCGGAAGATGTCTCATCGTCCATTGTCACTCTTCTTAAGATTCGATGCTGCGGATCCATTGTGGTATCCCATAACTGCTCTGCGTCCATCTCACCCAGACCTTTGTATCGCTGAATCTTATTGTTCTGATCACGTCCGACTTCGCTGATGATCTTCGCCAGTTCTTCATCGCTGTATGCATACCAGACTTTCTTGTTCTTCTCCAGCTTGTAAAGCGGCGGCTGAGCCAGATATACATAGCCCTGTTTGATCAGCTCCGGCATAAAACGATAGAGGAATGTCAGAAGCAGTGTACTGATATGTGCTCCATCAACGTCGGCATCGGTCATGATGATGATCTTGTGATATCTCAGTTTGGAAATATCGAAATCATCATGGATTCCTGTACCGAATGCAGTGATCATTGCCTTGATCTCGGCATTACCGTAGATCTTATCCAGTCTTGCCTTCTCTACATTCAGGATCTTTCCACGAAGTGGCAGGATCGCCTGGGTCGCTCTGTCACGGGCTGTCTTTGCAGAACCTCCCGCAGAGTCTCCCTCTACGATGTAGATCTCACACTTGGATGGATCTTTATCTGAACAGTCTGCAAGCTTTCCAGGCAGTGACATGCCTTCCAGTGCGGATTTTCTTCTGGTAAGATCTCTCGCCTTTCTGGCCGCCTCTCTTGCTCTCTGCGCCATAACCGACTTCTCAACAATTGATTTTCCAATAGCAGGATTCTGTTCAAGGAAGATCTGAAGCTGGCTGCTGACGATACTGTCAACCGCACCTCTCGCTTCACTGTTACCGAGCTTCTGCTTGGTCTGTCCTTCAAACTGAGGATCCTCGATCTTAACACTGATGATCGCTGTAAGGCCTTCCCTGATATCCTCACCGGAAAGATTCGGCTCACTGTCTTTTAATAATTTGTTCTTTCTCGCATAGTCGTTAAAGGTCTTTGTGATCGCATTTCTGAATCCGACCACATGGGTCCCACCTTCCGGTGTTGTGATATTATTTACAAAACCATAGGTGTTATCTGTATAAGAATCATTGTGCTGCATTGCAACTTCAACTTCTACATTATCTTTTGTTCCTTCACAGTAGATGATCTGCTCGTAAAGCGGAGTCTTACTGCGATTTAAATACTGAACGAACTCCTTGATACCGCCTTCATAGTGGAACACTCTTTCCTTCGGTTCTTCATCCCGGAGATCAGTCAGGCTGATGCGAAGTCCCTTGGTAAGGAACGCCATCTCACGGAATCTCTGTTTTAACGTATCATAATCAAATACTGTATCTTCAAAAATAGTTTCATCCGGAAGGAAGGTTACCTTTGTTCCTGTCTTCTCCGGATCACATTCGTCTACAACCTTCAGCTTGTAAACAACATGTCCTTTTTCATATCTCTGTCTGTACACCTTCCCTTCGTGGCAGATCTCAACCTCAAGCCAGTCAGAAAGCGCATTTACAACGGAAGCTCCTACACCGTGAAGTCCACCGGATACCTTGTATCCTCCACCGCCGAATTTACCGCCGGCATGAAGCACGGTGAATACAACCTCTACCGCAGGGAGTCCCGCTTTGTGGTTGATCCCCACCGGAATACCACGTCCGTTATCTATAACCGTAATTGAATTATCCGGATTGATGAACACCTGGATATGATCACAATATCCTGCAAGCGCTTCATCCACCGAGTTGTCAACGATCTCATAGACAAGATGGTGAAGTCCTCTTGAAGATGTACTGCCAATATACATACCAGGTCTCTTTCTTACTGCTTCCAGCCCCTCCAGTATCTGGATTTGGTCTGCTCCATATTCTGCACTCATATTGATCCTCCTAATTCTCTTTTGATACATGTCCGTTCTGAACATGGAATACTTTATTTATTGAAAATCGATGATTGACAAACTCGTCAAGTCCCGTACAGGTGATCAGAGTCTGTATATCATGAATACTGTCCAGTAAATAGTTTTGCCTGTGTTTGTCAAGTTCAGACAATACATCGTCAAGCAGCAGCACCGGCGTATCCTTTATGATCTGCCGTACCAGCTCGATCTCAGACAGTTTCAGCGAAAGTGCCGCTGTCCTCTGCTGCCCCTGCGATCCGAATCTGCGGATGTCGATCCCACCTGCCATAAAACAGATATCATCCCGGTGAGGTCCCACCGAGGTACTCTTCATCCTGATATCGCGCTCCCTGTTCTTCTCAAGCGCCGCATCAAGTGAAAGCGCTCCGCATCCAGGTTCATACGAAAGGCCGATCCTTTCCCTGCCTCCCGTCAGTTTATGGTGAATGTCTCCGATTATCGCATTGACCTCCTCGATAAACCGGAGCCTTCTCTGAATAATCTTTTCTCCATACTGAACCAGCTGCATATCCCATACATCCAGTGTGTCCAGTATATCATCTCTGTAATAGGCATCCTTCAGCAGACGGTTCCGCTGATTGAGTGTGCGGTTATAATTTGCCAGGTCACTAAGATACACCTTATCAAGCTGTGAAAGCTCCAGGTCCATGAACCTTCTCCTCTCCGCCGGACCATTTTTAATAATGTTCAGATCCTCCGGCGAGAAAAACACAAAATTCGTCAGACCGAAAAGCTCACTCGCCCTCCGGATCGGGACCTTGTTAATCGCAATCCCTTTCGGACTGTTCTTCTTCAGGTGCATATCGATCTGCCATGGAACGCCATTTTTCTCAATGACAGTCTCAATATGAGCCTCATCCTGCCCGAATCGGATCAGATCCCGGTCCTTCGTCCCCCTGTGAGACTTCGTGGTTCCCGACAAATACACCCCTTCCAGGATATTCGTCTTGCCCTGCGCATTATCACCGTAAAAAATATTCGTGGCATGATCAAATTCAATATTCAATATTTCATAATTTCTGTAATCTTTTAATTTTAATGATTTGATAATCATACCTGTGCCAGCCTATTTTTCAATCTTGATCTCTTCTCCGTTAAATGTAACAACGTCGCCGTCATATAATTTTTTACCACGTCTGGTATCTACTTCTCCATTAACCTTTACCAGACCTTCTGTAATGACTTCCTTGGCTTCCACACCGGATCCCACAAGACCTGCTGCTTTCAGTGCCTGACCAAGCTTGATAAATTCATCTCTGAGTTTGATTGTCTCCATAATTTTTGTCCTCTCTAAATTCCTATACTGCTCCACTGAAGTTCACCGGAAGAATCAGGTATACATAGCTTTCTCCTTCATCCTTGATAAAGCAAGGAGCCTTTGCATTCATAAAGTAAAGATCTACTTCTTCGTCATCAATGACACGAAGTGCGTCAATGAGGAACTTCGGATTGAAGCCGATCAAGAGGTCTTTTCCCTCTTTGGTGATCATAATCTCTTCATCCATCGTACCCTTCTCTGACTTGATCTTAAGTTCCATCATTTCATCCTGAATGTTGATGATGATCGGCTTCTTATCACCTTCTTTTACAAGAAGAGTTGCACGATCAATACAGTTCAGGAGTTCTCTTTTATTGATTCTTACCTTTGTCTCATAATCATTGGACAGCATCTGCTCGATACGGAAATATTCTCCTTCAATCAGTCTGGATACCACAACGGTATCATCAAATTCAAATACAATGTGGTTGGCTGTGAAATACAGTCTCACTTCGCTGTCTGCTTCACCTGAAAGGATCTTGCTGACTTCAATCAGGGTCTTTCCCGGAACCACGATCTTCTTCGGTTCATAAGATTCCTTCAGCTCGATCTTGCGGATGGAAATACGGTGTCCGTCAAGGGATACCACTTTCAGAATATCCCCGTTCATATCGAAGAGTTCTCCTGTCATCAGTTTGTTGCTGTCGTTGTCTGCAATTGAGAAAATGGTCTGTCGGATCACTTCTTTCAGTGTGAACTGGGAAATGGAAACCGGATTTTCTCTCTCAATATACGGCAGATAAGAAAAATCTTCACCGGATTTACCGGAAATATTGAATTTTGCTTTTTCACAGGTAATGAGCGTCTGAAAGTTTACTCCACTTTCAATCACGATTTCATTATCAGGAAGCTTTCTTACGATATCTGAGAAAATCCTCGCATCCAGTGCGATCATTCCCTTCTCATCGATCTGCCCTCTGATCACAGTCTCGATCCCAAGCTCCATATCGTTCGCTGTAAGTTTGATAATATCTGTAGTTGCATCTATCAGAATGCATTCCAGGATCGGCATGGTTGTCTTTGTCGGAACAGCCTTTGATACAATGCTGACCCCTTTCACAAGATCTGATTTAAGACATCTGATTTTCATAATGTGTAAAACTCCTTTCGACGCGCAAAATATATATTTATATAAAACAAATCCGTAGTTATCTTAGTAGTGTCTGTTGAATTGTGGACAAGTACTTTAAGGCCTTGTTCCAAAAGGATTTAAGGCTTTGACAAGTCCGTGGACAGTTCTTTTTCTTCCCTGGCAGATCATGGAAAACTTTTCTACAGCGGGCTGATTTTCTTCTGAATGATCTCGATCGTATTTCTCAAAGTCTCATCTTTTTCCACATCCCGGGCAATCTTGTCCACACCGTGGTTCACAGTGGAATGGTCACGCCCTCCGAGCATATCACCGATACTTTGAAGAGACGCATCCGTCATCTGTCTGCACAGGTACATCACGATCTGTCTGGCTCCGGCCGTTCTTGCATTTCTCCGACTTCCCTTAAGTTCAGAGACGGAAACATTAAAATGATCGGAGACAACATCCAGAACCAGCTCCGGCGTCACCTTGTGGCTATCGTCCGGTGCAATCATATCCTTCAGTGCCTCTGCCGCCAGAGAAACATCAAAGTTCTTTCTTCCACCGATCCGGTATAATGCGATCAGCTTGTTAAGTGAGCCTTCCAGTTCCCGGATATTGGTCTTGATGTTCATCGCAATATACTGGATCACCTCATCCGGAATCTGATATCTTTCCAGTTGGTCCAGTTCTATTTTCTTATAAAGAATCGCCATACGTGTCTCGTAATCCGGCACCGAAATATCTGCAATCAGTCCCCATTCAAATCTTGTCCGCAGACGCGCCTCCAGTGTCGTCATATCCTTTGGCGGTTTGTCGCTGGAAATGACAATCTGCTTTCCGGCATTGTGCAGATGATTGAACGTATGGAAAAATTCTTCCTGTGTACTTTCTTTGCCGATAATGAACTGTACGTCATCGATCAGAAGTACGTCATTATTGCGGTACTTATCGCGGAATGCATTCATCGCCAGATCGTTGCCAGTCTTTCCGTTGCGGATCGCCGTGATCAGGTCATTGGTAAATGTCTCACTTGTCACATACAGGACTTTCTTCGATGGTTCCCGGTCCAGTATGTAGTGTGCGATCGAATGCATCAGATGGGTCTTGCCAAGTCCTACCCCACCATATAAAAACAGAGGATTGTAAACCTCACCGGGAGATTCGGCAACTGCCAGTGATGCGGCATGTGCAAAATTATTATTCCCTCCTACCACAAAGGTATCAAACGTATACTTCGGATTCAGATTCGCTTTTTCAGCTATCGGGCTTACCTCTTTATGCTTATGTGTCTTCTCTTTTACGGGCGCAGTCTTCTCCAGATATCTGCGCTGCTGCTCGCGCGGCAGATCTCTGGGAATAAACTTAATCTGATACTCTGTCCCGGTAACTTCCGCGATGCATACTTTAAGCGGAAGAAGATATTTATTCTGAATGTGTTCGATGCTCGCCTTAAAATTAACGGTAAGATACAGAGTGTTGCCTCTGATCTCATATACCTCCAGCGGGCGTATCCACGTTTCAAAAGAAATGTTCGATAGAAAATATTCTACTTTCAGCTTTTGAATGATCTCTTCCCATTTTTCTTTTATGACGTCCATATTCCTGCCCCATTCATCTTCAAAATAAGCATAATCATACTCTTATATTCTACCTTAAAACGATTTCAGAATCAATCAAAAACCATAAACTTATTCATAATTTCCTTAAAATAAGGGTCGAAACTTTATTAAAACTGCTTGACGGAGACAGCTTTTTTGATTATAATGAAGTACGATGTCTTAAAAACGTAAATAAGCTTCTATTCATATAAGAAGGAATCGATAGGAGGTGGATATCAATGAAGATGACATTCCAGCCAAAGAAACGTTCCAGAGCGAAAGTTCATGGATTCAGAGCAAGAATGGCCACAGCAGGTGGAAGAAAAGTTCTTGCAGCAAGAAGAGCAAAGGGAAGAAAAGTATTATCAGCATAGGTCACATATATGTGGCCTTTTCTTCTATGCAAATTTATGTAAATCGGGAGAATAAAGTATGAAATTTTCCGAATCATTGAAGAAAAACAGGGATTTCCAGTCTGTATACAGAAAGGGAAAACCTTATGGCAACAAGTACCTTGTAATGTATCTCCTGGCGAATGATCTCGGACGCAACCGCGTCGGAATTTCCGTCAGCAAAAAAGTTGGGAACAGCATCATAAGACATCATTTAACAAGGCTGATCCGTGAGAGTTACAGGTTACACGAAGAACAGTTCCAATGTGGATATGATATCGTGATCATCGCAAGGACGACCGCCAAAGACCGGTCATACCATGAGATTGAAAGCGCTCTCATCCATCTGGGCAAACTTCATCACATTTATTCGGACTGCAATTAGCCAGTTCAGTATATCGAGAAGACGGATATACACTACGAGGCACTGAAATTATGAAAAAGATATTATTATATTTGATTCGTTTTTACAGAAAATATTTATCACCTATGAAGGTATATACCCACTGTATTTACATTCCAACCTGCTCAGAATATGCTTTGGAGGCCATTGAAAAATACGGTGCGTTTAAAGGAGGCCTTCTGACCGTATGGAGAATCCTCAGATGCAATCCATTCGCCAAAGGTGGATATGATCCGGTGCCTTAAACCTATAGGCCGTCCAAATACCGGGACGGAAATGTTTATGGAGGAAAGGTTATGACAGGAATTTTAATGACACAGGTCAGCACACCAATCATCGGACAGGCTGCCTGGCTGCTCGGTAAGATCATGGATGGTATTTACCGGGTAATGGATTTAATCGGCATTCACAACCTGGGTGTATGTATTATTCTTTTGACAATTGTCATCTACACTTTACTGATGCCGCTCACCATCAAGCAACAGAAATTTTCCAAGATGTCCGCTGCAATGAACCCTGAGCTCCAGAAGGTTCAGCAGAAGTACAAAGGAAAAAATGATCAGGCTTCCATGCAGAAGATGCAGGAAGAAACACAATTGGTTTATGAAAAATACGGAGTATCACCGACCGGCGGATGCTTAAGTATGTTTATCCAGTTCCCAATTCTCTGGGCAATGTACTATGTAATCCGCAACATCCCTGCTTATGTTGGGCAGGTTAAAGCGGTATACACACCGCTTCTTACCTCTATCATGGCACAGGATGGATGGCAGAAGGTCATGGAAAAGATCGGCGAAGCAAAACCGATCCTTATGTCCGCCTCCAAATATGATTACTCTGATAAAAACGTACTGATCGACGTACTGTACAAATTCCAGACTTCAACCTGGGAAACTCTCGGCAAGAAGCTTCCGGATCTGCAGTCTACGATCGACAGCACCGTCGATACATTAAAGTCCATGAATAACTTCCTTGGACTTAACATTGCGGAAACTCCTATGAACCTCATTAGCAACGGTGTAAAAGCCGGCGCATGGGGAATTGTGATCATGGCAGTGCTGATTCCTGTCCTTTCAGGACTTTCCCAGTACCTGAGCGTGAAGCTTTCTCAGCAGACAACTGCAGTTACGAACAATCCGCAGGCTGACCAGATGGCTTCAACCATGAAGACAATGAACGTTACCCTTCCTCTTGTATCTGTATTTATGTGTTTCACATTACCTACAGGTCTTGGAATCTACTGGGTTGCAAGTGCCGTTGTCCGTATGGTACAGCAGTTCTTTATCAACAAACATCTGAATAAGATTCCGATGGATGAACTGATCAAAGAGAATATGGAAAAAGCTGCTGAAAAACGCAAGAACAAAAACGAAGTGGATGCAAGTAATGTAAACAAAATGGCTCATAAGAACGTGAAAAACATTCATGAGCCGGTAAGAACAGCTGCTCAGACAAAAGAACTTGAAGAAAAGCTTGAAGAAGCCAAGAAGAAAAATGAAAATGCAAAGGCAGGAAGCCTTGCAGACAAAGCAAACCTTGTAAAGCGCTTTAACGAAGGCCAGAAATAGGGGGACAAGTCAAATGAATGAGATTACAGTATCAGCAAAAACTTTAGACGATGCCATCACAGAAGCTTCTATCCAGCTTGGCGTAGCAAGTGATCAGATGGAATATGACGTAATTGAAAAAGGAAGTGCAGGCTTCCTCGGAATCGGAAGCCGTCAGGCAGTTATCCGTGCCCGTATCAAAAAAACTGTAACAGAAGAAATCAAAGCCGAAGAAATCAAACCGGAAGAGATCAAAAAAGAATTCAAGAAGGATTTCCGAAAAGACCGCAAGGAATTCGTTGGATACAAAGAACGTAAAGAGTACAAAGAACACAAAGAATACAAAAAAGATTCGAAAAAGGACTTCAAAAAAGAGCCTAAGAAAGAATTTGTAAAAGAAAACAAAACAGAAACAGCCTCTGCCGTAACAGCAGCAGCTCCGGTTTATGAAGAAAAGAAAGAACTTCATGTAGCCGTTGTAACAGAAGCGACACAGAAGATCTGTGAGAAATTCTTACAGGAAGTTCTTCAGGCAATGGGAATGGGCGAAGTAACTATCGTATCCTCCATTGATGAAGAAGGTGCTCTTGCAATTGAGATGAGCGGTGACAACATGGGTATCCTGATCGGTAAGAGAGGACAGACACTGGATTCTCTTCAGTATCTTACCAATCGTGTAGCTAACAAGATGCAGGATGGATACGTTCGTGTAAAACTTGACACAGAGGATTATAGAAGAAGAAGAAAAGAGACTCTTGAGAATCTTGCAAAGAATATTGCAAGCAAGGTAAAGAGAACAAGAAGAACAGTTGCACTTGAGCCAATGAATCCATATGAGAGAAGAATCATTCACTCAGCGCTTCAGGGTAATAAGTATGTGGAGACTGTCAGCGAAGGCGAAGAGCCGTATCGTCATGTGGTTGTAAAATTAAAAAGATGGTAAATCTTGCATAAAACATCTGAATGTGTTATAAAAGATTTGCAGAATGAATAAGAGGTTATTCCAGGTGAAAGATGGAAGAACTGAAGCGTTATGCTTTTGTTTTAATATCTTTCCCTGGGGTAACTTTTTTTGTATAATAAAATAAGATGATAGGAGTGTCAAAAAGTCTTTTGCCACTCATTTGATACCCCGGATTGCTCCGCAGCTACGCTGCTCCCGCAATCCTCCAAATATTCGAAATCCGCTGATTTACTGCGTAAATCGCTACTTTCTCATATTTGGCGTGTCCCAAGTTCAAAAGCCTTATCGTGCAAGCACGAACAGCTTTTTGACCTTTTGACACTGGTATCATTTAAATGTCAGGGACATAAGAAATTCCCCGGACAATTTTCCTTTTGACACTGGTATCATCAAATTAGTTGAAATAAACCATCTCATCAGCCAGAGGTTCGCACGGGGTCACATTCTCTGCATAAAGAACAATTCCCTCGCCCTGGTACTCAGAACGGTTTTCAAAGGCAACCTTGGCAGTCACCTCAACCCACTCGCCGGGCTTCAGCTTCGGTGCATATGCACTCTTACAGATATATCCCAGGAATGAAGTATCATCTGCACAGCAGGTCATGGCAGTACGTCCCGGAATGAAGAACTTGCTGCCCATACCTCTCGGACGTCTTGCACGAGCCTTAAAGCGAAGAGTTTTTCCCACATAGCGATCCGG
>ENA-ORMN01002692-ORMN01002692.1-human-gut-metagenome-genome-assembly--contig:-NODE-2692-length-14999-cov-4.998996_pt1 | contig 14999 bp, 13 predicted proteins | sample MGYA00242102_ERZ508993 | MGnify/ENA primary metagenome ERZ508993 (study PRJEB26280, sample SAMEA2338770) | human gut metagenome | biome: human gut; feature: human-associated habitat; material: faeces... | reverse complement strand
GAAGGCGGAGAACGGCAGGGACGGCGGCGCTTTCGTCAGCTTTTACCTGCCACTTGACGAGGAGGAAAATAATGAGTAGAAAAAAAACAATTATGGTTGTAGAAAACACAAAAGATATGGCAGCCTATGAAAAAGTAGGAGAATATAAAGGGGTATACCATGTATTACATGGTGCCATAAATCCTTTAATGGGAATTGGACAGAATGATATAAAACTTAAAGAATTATTTGAAAGATTAAAAGATGATGTAGATGAAGTTATAATTGCTACAAATTCCAGCGTTGAAGGTGAAGCAACGGCGATGTACATAAGCAAAGTCGTTAAACCTTTAGGGATAAAGATAAGTCGAATTGCCAGTGGAGTACCGGTAGGTGGAGATTTAGAATGTATTGATAACGTTACGTTACTGAGAGCGTTACAGGGAAGAGTGCAGATTTAGATTAAGTCATAATTCGCAACGGCGGATGAATGAAAGGTGTTTATCAAAATGGATAGAAATGAGTATAACTTTAAAATAGAAGAAATGAGAGTCGCTGTTCGTAATAAAGATTACGAAAGAGCAGTGCAAATCGCAGACTCTCTTGATTATAGAAGAGAAAAAGCAAATGACATTTTATCCCTAATAGCAGATGCATACGAAATGGCAAAGCAGTATGATAAGGCAAAGCAGGCTTTGATTATTGCTTATGAAAATACAAATACAGGAAGACATTTGGCTTATAGGTTGTGTTTGTTGTCAGCAAAATTACAGCAGTTTGATGAAGCAGAAGAGTTTTATCAGGACTTTGTTGAACTTGCACCTAGGGACAATGATAAATATATATTGCAGTATGAAATGCAGAAAGCAAAGAAGGCTCCAATTGGAAAACTAATAGAAATCCTTGAAAAGTATATTCAGGAAGACATGGAGGAAAAATGGGCTTATGAATTAGCTAAGTTATATCATGAAGCAGGAGATGAAGAAAACTGCGTTGATATGTGCGATGAAATAAGCTTATGGTTTGCTGAAGGAAAATATGTAAATAAGGCTATGGAGTTAAAAAAACTTTACAGACCACTTACAACGCTTCAGCAGGAGAGATATGACAATTATAGATTAGGCAGAAAGCCTTTACAAAAGATAGAAAAAGATGAGAGAAAAGAAAACAAACAGGCAGGAGACATAGAAGATAACTTATCAATAGATAATGCCATCTCTGAAGATAAAGAAAAAGAAAAATTAGCAGAATATATTTTTAATAAAATAATAATTTCAGGGTGTTATCAAATTGAAAGTGCCAAAAAAATAAATAACAAAAGTTATTTAAGTGATTTATTTGAGCAACAAGAAAAGAATATTAAATTATGTTTGAAAATAAACAATTTTGAATGGTTTAAAAAGTATATAAGGAAGATAAATTTAATAGCTTCTGAAAATGAAGATAAGGAAATATTAGAAAATTTATATAATATGAATGAAAGTATAGGAATTAATTTGTTAGACCAAGAAAAAACATATTTTGAATGGTTTATTAAAGAAATATATAATTTAAATCTTTCGCTTAAATATTTATACGACAATGTAAACTTTAAATACTTTGCTAAATTAATAACAATATTATTAATTAATGATATTAAAGAACACGAAAGTAAAAATTATAAAATAATGAAAGAAATTTTAAAAAATTTTACATATGGGATTACACATATAGAAAGTGATATTCAAGATGTTGTTATATATTATCAGTTATATGGAAATGAAATAATTGAAAAAAGAGATTTAAATTTGGTAAAAGATTTTATAAAAATTATAACTAATGAAAAAAATGGATTAACGGATAATGAAAAATGGAATAGTTTTATATTATATTATTTAAATGCTACTGTAGATGAATGGAATGAATTAGGCAAAGATAATAGAAAATTAATAATAGAAATTATTCTCGATTTGGTTTTGAAAGATTCTAATAATAATTATTTCAGTTTTATGCCAAATTATACAAAAATAATTTTTGATAACAGATGTAATACTAATGATATCAATGATATTTGTGAAGAATTTAAAGAGTTATTAATAAGATTAGCAATAAATAATAATAGTAGTATGTTTTACTATGTGTTAAAAGAATTGAAAAAAGCAATATTAAATCTTGAAACTAAGGATAGGTTGGTACAAGAAAAGTTATTTGATATATGTATTACAATACTTTCAAGAACGGTAAATATTAAAAATAAGGAATTTATAGAAATAACTATAGGTGCGATCGATGATATAGTGGAACATATAGACAAAGATAGAAAAATATCAGATAAATTTGGTAAGCATATTATAGAAAAAATATCAGATATTGTTATTTATAGAAGTAGAATTGATGAAAATGATGCAGTAAATTTAATATATCTTTTATATGGATTTATAGAAGATGGAAAAGAATATAATTTTGTTTCAAATGATAATGCAAAGAAGAAATTACTCTATAAAAATATTTATAATATTGGGATAAGCTGTATAGAAAATAATAAAGAAAATGCTGTAAGAACAGTTTCTAATACTCTAGGTTGGTGTATTATCAGAAGTATAAACAAAGATAATAATGAGCTAACTAACTATATTATTGATAGAACTATAGATTTATATAGAATTGCAGAAAATATGCAAGTTTCAGAAAAAACTTTAATTTTTATAATGACGTTATTTACAACAGTAGGTACATATTGTTGCAAACAAACAAATTACAGACCATATCTAGATAAGATACTGAATATATTAAAAAGGGAAGATTATATGAGAATAAAAACAGCAATAGAGTTAAGAACAAATGAAAATACAATGTGGGACAATTTATATGATAATAATACTAAACAATTAACAAAAAAATTCTTAGAACTATTAAAAAATAAAGCAGAAAATTAATCTGCTTTATTTTTTGCTCTATTTTTATAAACGTTAGCAACATTTCTACAAGAAGGAGTGTCATATTCAGCATTCAAGTTTTTTGCAATAAAAGGTTTACCACAATGTTTGCAAATTTTAACCTCTTTTCTATCATTAGTTTCATTTAAAGCTAAAATAAGTTCTATAGCTTGTTTTAGAGAATTAAAATTCCAATGTAATATTGCTTTATCTTTTAAATCTAACTCAAAACCTATGCCAAAAGGTCTAAAATCACTAACTAAATTAGCATAAATTATTTTTTTATCTAAATTGTCCTCAGCAAGATATTTTTCAGTATCACTAAATACATCATAAAGTAATCTTGCATATGTAATTATAAAAGCGATTTTTTCAGAATATTTCTTTGAAAAAGCTAATCCATAAATATTATCTATACCTAGTTCTAAATAAGGATTATTGTTTCCATATAAATTTAAGAAATCTTCTTGTGTTAAAGGTTTATTAAAATCAATAGTATTTACTGATTTAAAAAATGGACTTATATATTCTTCTAAAGATATAGATTGAACATGGTATGGCTTTTGTAAATATACTTTTCCTTCAGTAACAAAAGTATTATTCATAGGAGCATAAGTTATATCTCCAACTAAACCGTATTTTTTAACAAAATCTAATACCATATCTTGAAAAGTTTTTTCAGTACTTAACAATTCACAGTATATATCTGATCTAGAATATGAAAGTCTAGCTTCTCTACCAATTAATAAAAAATCAACTAATAAATCCTTAGAATAATCAAAAGGATTATATATTTCATAATCTGAATCAGCAGATGGCTGTATATAAAATTCATTATCATATTTTACAATTTCATAATTATCATATTTAACCCATCTTGTACTAAAGTTGGGATTTTTTTCTTTAATCATAAAAACACCTCAAAATTTTATAAAAATCTATTGACTTTTATAAAGAAATATCATACTATGTTATTAGTTAAGCATACCTACATAATAACAATGGTAAAAATGTAAGTTACTAACTCTATTAACATTATACCTTAAAGGAAAGGTATAAGTCAAGTAGAGTAAAAATAAAACCGAAAAGGGAGGTGAGAATATGGGGATACCAGAAATTCAAAGAACTACTCTAACAATGAGAGAGGCAGCAGAATATTTAGGAATTTCATACTGGTTAATTAATCAACTAGTAAAAAGAAAACAAATACCATGCTCTAAAGTTGGTGGAAAAATCTTATTTAGAGTAAAAGCATTGGAAGAGTACTTGAGTGAAAAGGAACAAGCGTCAGTACGATAAAAGAAAGGAGGGCTAATATATGATCCAAGTACAATGGCTTAAAATTTATACGGATATATTTGATAATGAAAAAATAAAAAAGCTATTAAAAAATAGGGATGGGGACACCTATTGTAGAGTATGGTTTCAATTGCTAACAATAGCTGCAAAAAGTAATCAACATGGAGCTATATTACTTGGAGAAAATATTCCAATGACAATAGATGATTTAGCAAGAGTTATGAACAAGACAGTGAATAAACTTACAACGATTATACAACAGTTATGCAATCTTGGCATGATAATTGTAAAAGAAGATACAATCTATATAAAAAATTGGGATGTATATCAAAGTACTGATAAACTTGAAAAAATCCAAGAAGATAACAGAAGAAGACAACGAGAATATAGAGAAAGACAAAAGAAAAATAACGTTACACAAATGTTAGGTAACACAGAAGAAAAGATTAGAGAAGAAAAGATAAAAAATAGAATAGAAGAAGGGAAACAATTTGAGAATGAAAGTGGATTTAAAGACTAAAAAAGCAAAAGTAATTCATGAAAAAAGAAATAAAAAAACAAGGAGGAATAAAAGTATGGTCAAAACAAAAATAATAAAAGAATTAAAATGTGAGTTTTGTGGAAAAGGATTAAGACAAGAAGTTAACACCTGGGTAGTAGGAGGTAAAGAAATTTGTATAAAAAGAATACCAGAAAGATGCGATTGTAAACAAGCAAAAGAGTATTGGAAAGAACAAGATGAGTTTGAAAGAATAAAATTATTAACTAAATTAGAAATTGAAAGAAAAAAGAATATGGAAAGACTATATACACTTAGTGGTATGAGTTCTAGATTAAGAAATTATAATTTCGAAAATTATAAAGTATGTAATGAAAATAAAACAGCATATTTTAAAGCCAAGAAATATGTAGCTGATTTATTAGCAGGTAAGAAATCAAATAGTTTATTTATTACAGGAAATATAGGAACAGGAAAAACACATTTAGCAGCAAGTATAGCAAATGAACTAATAAAAAATGGACAACCAGTAATTTTCGGAACATTAATTAATCTATTAACTGAAGTAAAAGATTCATATAGTATTGATGGCGAATATGAAAGTAAAATTATAAATAAGTATTCAAAAATTGGTTTACTGATAATAGATGATTTAGGAAAGGAAAGACCTAGTGAGTGGACTTTAGAAAAGTTATTTACAATTATAAATAATAGATATGAAAATAACTTACCAGTAATAATAACAACAAATTATAACAGAGAAAAATTGAGAGAAAGGTTAGCTTGTAATAAAAATTATGAGATAGCAGATTCAATAATTTCAAGATTATATGAAATGTGTAAAGGAATAAATATTACTGGAAAAGATAAAAGAAAAGAGTTAGTATAAGTCGCCAAACAAAATACTAACTCAACAAATATTCTAAATTAATTTTAATATAAAATGGCTAAAAAGTAAAGTTTTTAGTACAAAAAAACAAATAATAAGGAGCATTAAAGGTACAAAAAAGTATCTTTAATCGCTCAAATAAAATAAAAAAGGAGAGTGCAAGTTATGGATATAACTTATAGAAAAGTAGGAGATTATTATGTACCAAATATAAAAGCTCCAGAACCAATAAAAGGATTTAAATTAGAAAAATATAGTGCATTAAGGTTGAAATATTTAAAGGAGCATAGGCGTGGTGAATACACATATTTATTGATAGAAAATAAGTTACAAAGTCATCTGTTAGAGGTACAAAAAAATGCAAAAAAGGAATACGAAATGTTAATGAAAGAATTAAGAATAAAAGAAAATATTACAGAAGAATTGAAGGAAAAAGATCAAATGAAATGGGTAGGTCTTATGAATAATATTAGTAATATTGCAGATGAAATTGTAATAAAAAAATATGTATATGAAGAGTAATAATGAATAAAAATGCTTAAGTTTCTGTAAGAAATTTAGGCATTTTCAATATCTGAAGTTTTATAAATTATGTCTAAGCAAGCAATGAATTTCATCAGTCGAAATTCAAATATGGGGAAAATTCCCCAATCCCCTTTTTAAGAGAGGAGGAATAAGAATGGCGACTACAAGTTTGTGGAAAGTAGACAAAAGATTAGATCATGTAATTGATTATGCAACAGATAAAGATAAAATAAAAAATAAAAATGTAGAAGAAAGTGAATATATAATTATGCAAGCAATAAACTATGCAACTAATGCAGATAAAACAGAAAAACAATTCTTTGTATCAGGAATAAATTGTGAGCCAAAGACAGCTTTAAAACAAATGATAAAAACTAAAAAGAAATTTAACAAATATAAATATAGCAAAAAAAATAAAATAATGGCTTTTCATGGATATCAATCTTTTGAAGAAGGAGAAGTTACTACAGAAGTAGCACATGAAATAGGAGTAAAACTTGCAGAAGAAATGTGGGGAGATAGATTTGAAGTTGTAGTATCTACACATTTGAACACAAAACATATTCATAATCATTTTGTATTAAATTCTGTATCTTTTGTAGATGGAAAGAAATATTACAGTAATTATGAAAATACTGCACTACTTAGAAGAACATCAGATGATTTATGCGATGAATATGGACTTAAAGTTTTGAAAAAAGGTCAGTATAAAAATTACAAGGTGAATTTTGATAAATATTATGAAAGTGCAATACAAAAATCAAGTTATTATACCTTTGCAAAAGAAGATATTGATTATGCAATAAAACAAGCATGGAGTTATAAGCAATTTGTAAATATTTTAAATAATATGGGATATTTTGTGAATATAAGAGCGGGAAAAATTAGTATAAGGAGAGAACCATATAAAAGAAATATTAGAATTGAAAGGGCATTTGGAGAAGAATATTCTTTAGAGAGAATAGAGTATAGAATTTTATATACAAATCCAGAAAAAGAAGTATATCCAAAACCTCAAACATGGAATACGAAATTAAAATATAAAGGAAATTTAAAATCAAAACCTAAAGCAAAAGGATTAAAGGCATTATATTTGTACTATTGTTACTTATTAAAAGTATTTCCAAAGAAAAACATGCAACACAAATTAACTCCTGAGATGAGAGAAGCAGTAAAGAAAATGGATGAATATTCTGAACAAACAAGATTGATATGCAAATATAATATAACAACTCTTAGTGAATTAAATACTCGTAAAAACGATTTTAAAGAGGAATTACAAGCATTAATAAATGAACGAAAGAAATTATATTACACAAGAGATAAAATGCCTGAAAATCAAAATAGAGAGAAAATATTAAATGATATTATAGCAATAGGAGAAAAAATTACAAAAGTTAGAAAAAAGATTAAGTTATGTGTCAATATAGAAAAACAAAGCTTGGAAAAATTAGAACAAATAAAAGCTTTTGAAGAAAGACAAAAACAGGAAAAGGAACAAAAGAAAAGCAAGAAAAAAGAAAAAAGATATGAAAGATAGAACTGGCACAGAAATGTGCCAAATTTTTTGTGCTAATTTGTAAAAAAAGCTTGAAAAAAAACATATAAAATGATATATAAACTATAAGCTTATAGTTTATATAAAGAAAGGAATCTAAATGAGTAAATTCAGAACATTTTTGAAAAAAGAATTTAATAATAAAAATACAAGTCAAAATAAATTTGCTCAATCTTTAGGTATATCTTCTTATTATTTGGGACAATTGTTAAAAGGAGAGAAAAGCCCTCCTGATAGAAATTTACAGATAAGAATATCTGAAGAATTGGAGTTAGAGGGACAAAAGAAAAATCAGTATTTTGATTTAATAGCAAAAGAAAGAGAAGATATTCCTACAGATATATATATGAAGATACTGAATAATCCAGATAAATGGGATGAAATAAGGAAGTTTATGAAAAAGGAGATAAAGTAAATGGAAGAAACAATGAATATATCAAAAGAAGTAAGTATGGTTTGGAGTATAGCAAATAAATTGAGAGGAGCATATAAAAGTGATAAGTATAAGGATGTAATAATTCCTATGGTAATAATAAGAAGATTTGAATGCGCTTTAGCGAAAACAAAAGCGGCAGTATTAGAAGAATATGAAAAAGATAAAACAATACCAGCAAAAATATTGTGTCAAAAATCTGGATATTCTTTTTATAATACAAGTAAATTTGATTTAAAAGAATTACTTAATGATTCAGAACATATTGCAGCAAATTTTAAATCGTATATAAAAGGATTTTCAGCAAATGTACAAGAAATTATAGATAATTTATCTTTTAATTCTGAAATAGACAAGATGGATAAAAATAACAGATTATTGGGTGTAATTAAAGATTTTTCTAATCTTGATTTAAATCCAGAAACAATAAGCAATCATAAAATGGGTTATATATTTGAAGATATTATTAGAAGATTTTCTGAAAATGCTGAGGCTGGTGATCATTTTACTCCAAGAGAAGTAATCAAATTAATGGTGGATATCTTGTTATCAGAAGGTAGTGACGATTTAATGGCAGCAGGAAAAACAGTAACAATATTGGATGCAGCTTGTGGAACACGGAGGGATGCTTAGTACAGCAAGAGAAGCTATTTTAAAAATGAATCCTGATGCTGATGTACAGTTGTTTGGACAAGAAGTAAATCCGGAATCTTATGCTATTTGTTTAGCTGATATGATGATTAAAGGTCAAAATGCAAATAACATAAAATTTCAGGATACCATGATAAAAGATTCTTTTGAAGCAACAATTAATACTCCAGAACAAAAAATGAGATTTGTTATTATGAATCCACCATTTGGACAACCATGGGGAGGGAAAGATGCAGCAACAGGTGTTGAAAGTGCAGTAAATAATGAATATAAAAAAGGATTTAAAGGAAGATTTGGAGCAGGTTTACCAGGTACAGGAGATATGCAATTATTATTTATGCAACATGCTATTTCAAAATTAGATAATAATGGAAAAGCTGCAATAATAACTAATGGTTCTCCACTATTCTCTGGAGGAACATCATCAGGGGAAAGTCAAATTAGAAAATATATGATTGAACAAGATTTAATTGAAACAATAATAGCTTTACCTACAGATTTATTTTACAATACTAATATAGGTATATATATTTTTATATTATCTAAAGAAGGTACAAAGAGAAAAGAAAGAAAAGGTAAAATACAATTAATTAATGCTACATCAGAAGAATTTTGGACGCAATTAAGAAAGTCATTAGGTAAGAAGAGAAAAGAAATAAGTGCAAAACAAATAGAAAAAATTGTTAGATTATATGCGGATTTCAAAGAAAATAAATATTGTAAGATATTTGACAAAGAGGAATTTTTATATAGGGAATATTCTGTATATCAACCACTACAAAGAAATTACGCTATAACAGAAGAAAGAATAGAAAATATGATCAATAGTGGATGTTTATCAAATTTCTATAATCAAGATAAAGTAGATGAATTAAGTTTATTAGATCCTATTCCTTCAAAAGAAAAGAAACAACTAGATAAATTTTTAGAAAATAAGATTGTATATGAAAAAATAATTGCATTATTAAAATCAAATACATCAGAGGTTTTATATAAAAGAGAAAGCGAATTTTTACTAGTTATAAAAAATGTTTTGAAAGATGTAGATAAGAAGTTAATAGATAAGATTGTTGATGGACTATCTGAAATGGACAAGACAGCTGAAATACATAGAGATAGAAATGGTAATATTATATATGATAAAACAACTAAGGATACAGAGATTGTTAAATACAATAAAGACATAGATGAATATATGCAAGAAGAAGTTTTACCACATGTGCCAGATGCTCATTATGAATTTGAAGAAGACTTAAATGCTAAGAAACCAGTTATAAAAACAGGAGCAGAATTTCCATTTACAAGATACTTCTATGAGTATAAAGAACCTGAAAAGGCAGATGATTTACTTAAACAATTTATGGATATTGAAGATGAATTAAGTGATAAAATAAAGTCATTTTTTGAGGAGGTGCAATGATGAAAGATACAGCTACAGAATGGATTGGATTGATACCACAGAAATGGTCTTTAAAAAAAATTAAATATTTATCTAACAATGAAAAAAACTCATTTGTTGATGGGGATTGGATTGATTCTGAATATATAGAGGATACAGGAATTAGATATTATACAACAGGTAATATTGGAGATGGAGAATTTAAAGAACAAGGTAATGGATTTATTAGTAAGGAGAATTTTATAAAATTAAAATGTAAATTTGCACATTCAGGAGATTTAATTTTTTCAAGGTTAAATGCTCCGTACGGAAGAAGTTGTATACTACCTGATATTGAAGAAAATTGTGTAATAGCAGTAGATAATGTTATTTTACGAACTAATAATGATAAAAGATATATTTGCTATGTTAGTCAATGTAATGGATATCATCATGCAGTTGAAGATTTTTCAAATGGATCTACAATGCAAAGAATAAGTAGAACAAATTTGGGAAATGTTCTTATACCACTACCACCTATTGGAGAACAACATTTAATTGCTGATTTTCTGGATGATAAAGTACAAAAAATAAAAAAAATTATTATGAGCTTAAACAAACAAGTTATTATATTAAATAAATATAGAAAATCATTGATTAAAGAAATTGTAACAAAAGGATTAAAATCTGATGTTAAAGTGAAAGATACTTATATTAATTGGATTGGAAAAATCCCTGAAAATTGGGAGCTTTATTCTCTAAAACACTTATTTAAGATGTATGCAGGTGGAGATGTAGATGAATACGATTTTTCAGAAGAGTATTCAACTGAAAAGCCATATCCAATATATTCAAATTCTTTAGAAAAGAATGGTCTTTTTGGATATATGAGTAAATATAGATTTAAAGGAAATAGTTTTACTGTAACAGGGAGAGGAGATGTAGGAAAAGCAATTGCTAGAAATGATGCATATTATCCAATAGTAAGATTATTAGTTTGCATACCAAAATTTAATGATGACACTCGTTATTATGCGTATTGTGTAAATTCTGCAGATTTATTAGGAGAACAAACAGCAATGGCACAATTAACAACTCAAAAATTAGGAGTAAATAAATTTCCTAGACCATCTATTACAGAACAAAAGAAAATTGCGGATTATTTAGATGCAAAGTGTGCTAAAATAGATGATATAATATTAAACAAACAGCAACAAATAGAAAAAATGGAAAAATATAAAAAATCATTAATATATGAATATGTAACTGGAAAGAAAAGAGTAAAGGGGGCTGAAGAACTATATGGATAACTTTTTTAAAGAAAGATACGATTATCAAAGATATATAATAGATTATTTGGTAAATGAAAATAAATTTATAGAAAGAGATAGTAAAACAAAATATAATCCAATTTACGCAATGGATACAGAATTGTTACTTAAATTTTTAGAAGAAACTCAGCCTGAAAAAATAGAAGAAATAAGAAAAATTCATGGAGAAGAAGCAAATAATTTAATTATAAAAAGGGTAAATAACGAAATTACTAAGAGAAATAGCAGTTTAATTAGCAGATTAAAAAATGGAATTTATTTTGATAATAATATTAGCCTAGATTTAATGTATGACAAACCAGCTACTACATTCAATGAGGAATTAAATGAGTTGTATCATAAAAATATATTTTCTGTTATGGAAGAAGTATATCATAAAGAGAATGAAAGAATAGATTTAGTTATATTTTTAAATGGTATAGCGATAATTACAATAGAGTTAAAAAGTAATCAATCGGGACAGAATTTCGAAAATGCTATTGAACAATATAAAAATGATAGAGACTTTAATACAAGATTATTATCATTTAAAACAGGAGCATTAGTGCATTTTGCAATGGATACTAAAGAAGTATATATGTGTACTAAATTATCTGGAAAGTCGTCGTATTTTTTACCATTTAATAAAGGAAATGAAGAAGGTGGTAAGGGAAATCCTCATGTTGATGGAAAATTAAATGTATACTACATGTGGGAAGATATATTAACTAAAGATATGTTATTATATTTAATTAAGAATTTTATATTTGTTGAAAAAGAAGAAAAAGAAGATCCTAAAACGGGTGTTATGAAATTAAAAGAAAATCTGATATTTCCTAGATATCATCAACTAGATGCTATAAGAAAATTAGTGGATGATATAAAAATTAATACTACTGCAAAGAATTATTTGATAGAACATAGTGCTGGTTCTGGTAAAACAAAAACGATAGCATGGCTTGCACATAGATTACAATCATTACATGATGTAAATGAGAAAAATATCTTTGATTCAGTTTTAATTATTACAGATAGAATTGTAGTAGATCAACAATTACAAAATGCTATTATTGCTATAGATCATAAACAAGGTTTAATTAAAGTTATGGATGAAAAATGTACATCATCAGACTTAGCTGATGCATTAAAAAGTAATACTAAAATTATAGTTTCTACAATACAAAAATTTAGGTATATTTTAGACGAAACAAAAAATATATTGGATAGAAGTTTTGCAATAATTATAGATGAAGCACATTCCTCAACATCAGGAAAAAATATGGCAGCAGTAACAGAAGTCTTATCTGATGAAGAAAATGAAGATGATTCTGTTGAAGATTTAATATTGGATGAAATTACAAAACAAGGTAAACAAAAAAATATATCAATGATTGCATTTACTGCTACACCAAAAAAACAAACCTTACAATTATTTGGAAATATAAATAAAGATGGTAAACCAGCACCATTTCATATATATGGAATGAAACAAGCAATTCAAGAAGAATTTATATTAGATGTGTTAACAAATTATACTACATACAAAACATATTATGAAGTAAATAAAAAGATGGAAGAAAATCCAGATGTATTTTCTAGTGTTGTAAAAAAGAAAATTAATAGATTTGTTGATATGCACCCAACTAATATAGGACAAAAAGTTGAAATAATAATAGAGCATTTTAGAAATTGTATAATGAGAGAATTAGGTGGAAAAGCCAAAGCTATGGTTATTACATCTTCAAGAGAATCAGCAGTTAGATATAGAAATGAATTTGAAAAATATGTTAAATTACATAATTATGGAGATATTAAAGCTTTAGTTGCTTTTTCTGGAAAAGTAACTGTAGATGGAAAAGAATATAGCGAAGTTGGAATGAATAATATATCTGAGAATGCCCTGAGAGAAGAATTTGATAAAGACGATTATCAAGTACTATTGGTTGCAAACAAATATCAAACAGGATTTGATCAACCTAAATTAGTAGCTATGTATGTAGATAAAAAACTAAGTGGAATAGCAGCAGTTCAAACATTATCAAGATTAAATAGAATATGTCCTCCGTATAATAAGCAAACATTTATATTAGACTTTAAAAATTCATATGAAGATATAAAAAGAGCATTTGAACCATACTATGATGGAACAATACTTTCAGAAAGTATTAATCCTGAAATGGTATATGATTTAATAGCTAAAGTAGATTCATATAATTTTATGGATTTTTCTGATGTATTAAGTTTTAACGATTATGCCTATAAGGATAAGAAGAGAATAACAGATAAAGTTAAAATGGAAAGTTTGATTGATAGAGCTTTGAGTAAAATTAAGTGTAGAGATATTAAAGAACAATTAGAAATTAAAAAGAATATAGGTAGTTTTAATAAATTTTATAGATTTTTAATACAGGCAACAGCGTTTGAAGATATTGATTTACACAAAAAATATAACTATTTATCTGTATTATATAAGGAATTAGATGTTACAGGAATTAAAGTAGACTTTAATGTAGTACAAGCTGTAGATATTACAGGTCTTGAACAAAAGAAAACAGGCGAGTATATCATAAAAAAAGGGACACAAACAGTTGATGCTAAACCTGAAATTAAGTATACTAATCCTCGACCAGTTACTATAGAAATGGAACAAATGAAAAAACTGACAGAGATAATTGAAGAAATTAATATAGAAAAGGGAATAAACATAGATTCAAATCTGGCGCATACATCATTAAAACAAATTAAAGATATACTAATAAACAATAAAGATTTAAAAAATAGTGCAATTGTAAACGATTACAAGGATTTTAATTTTGCATATTATAGAAGTGTAGATGAAGCGTTAGAGGAAGGATATGATCATAACAGAGAGTTATATAAGTTATTGTTAGACGATAATGATGCTAAAAAAAGAATTTTAGGTATATACATGGAAGAAATATATAAAGTATTAAATAAAGTGAATGGAGATATTCCTATGGTAGCAGAAGAAGGTGAGAGATATTATTTGGATAATGATATATTTGAAAAAAATGTAGGAAGATTTAAAACAATAAGTGGAAGAAATATATATTATTATGGAGAAGAATTTGGAGATACAATTCAAGTAAAGAATAGTGTATATGAAGAAATTAAGACATTAAATGGTTTGTTTGGAATTTTACTAAAATGTTGGGATAAAGAAACTGCATATTCAGCATCACAAGCAGACTATATTAAAGATAATGATCCAACATATGGACAATGTGCAATAACTGCTATAATAGTAAATGATATGTTTGGAGGTACAATACATAAAATTAAAATAGAAGGTGGAGGAACGCATTATTTTAATAAAATAGAGGGGCATTATATAGACTTAACAAGAGATCAATTTGATTTATATAATATAGATATAGATTATGAGCCGAATGAAGAAGTAACAAAACAATATTGTCTCAAAGATGACGATACATTAAAGAGATATAACTTATTGAATAAAAAAATAAAAAAATTTGGATAAGAATCAAGAGATTGTACATATTTGTGTACAATCTTTTTGTATAAAAAATATAAAAATATAT
>ENA-ORMN01002679-ORMN01002679.1-human-gut-metagenome-genome-assembly--contig:-NODE-2679-length-15036-cov-6.618183_pt1 | contig 15036 bp, 7 predicted proteins | sample MGYA00242102_ERZ508993 | MGnify/ENA primary metagenome ERZ508993 (study PRJEB26280, sample SAMEA2338770) | human gut metagenome | biome: human gut; feature: human-associated habitat; material: faeces... | reverse complement strand
TTTCAGATTCCGAGACTTCTTATGAGTACGACCTTAACGGAAATCTTGTAAGGGTTATTGGTTCTGCACAGTCTGCTCTTTATGAGTATAACTCTGAAAACAAGCTTGTAAGGGCTACTGTTCAGAATGGCGTGCTTGTTACTGAGGAAAGCTATACCTATGACTACGAGGGCAACCGTACAAGCAAGACAACTCACAAGAGCAACGGCGAGTTTGAGTATACAAAGTATCTCAATGATAACTCTTCTCTGACAAATGTTCTTGTAGAAATTGATGAGAACGGCACGGTGAAGTGTGTCTACACAATCGGTGCTGACCTTATCAGTCAGGAACGTGACGGAAAGGTGTCTGTATATCTTTATGACGGACATGGTTCTTTTGTTGGCTTGGCTAATGAAAGTGGCGTTGTTACCGATACCTATTCCTATGACGCATTTGGTAATCTGCTGAAAACCAAGGGCTCTACTGAGAACTGTTACCGTTATTGCGGTGAGCAGTTTGATGAGAGTACGGGGCTGTACTACCTCAGAGCGAGGTATATGGACACCTCTACGGGTCGGTTTATTTCGCAGGATAGTTATGCGGGTTCGATTAGTGATCCTGTTTCGCTTCATAAGTATTTGTATGCTAATGCGGATCCGGTTAACAACTCTGACCCAAGCGGATATATGACATTTGTAGGAGCAATAGTAGCTTCAGCTATATGCGGCATACTTGTAAGCATGGCAACAACATATTTATCAAATGTTTTTGCTATAAGAGATCAAACAGGTGAATTTGATTGGAGTTGGAATTTAACTGTTGACGATGTATGCATGAGTGTTTTAGTTGGAGGGGGATTAGGAGCACTCGGTGCCATTGCGCTTATGTGTCAATTTGTAGTTGCAACTTCAATACTTATTGCAAGTGCTGCCGGTTTTGGCATATATAATCTCTATGAATGCGTTGAAAACGCTAATGCTGGAAATATATCTACTGCAATCTTTCAAGGAACATTAGCAATTTTGTCTTTTTTAGGTTCATTTCAAATGTCACAAGCTATGGGTAATTTTGCTGGGAATAATTACTCACCTGCAAATCCAGGTCCTCTTCCTGATGAGATTGCCAATACATTTGAAGGAGGTTCATATACAAAAACAATTTTGACAGAGGACACTACTTTTTATAGAGTGTATGGCGGTGAAGCTGGTAAAATTGGAAGGTATGTTTCAAGGACTCCACAGAATGGTGGAATGCAGTCTCAATTTGATTTGGCACTTAATCCGGATTGGGGAAATACTGCGGAATGTGTTGTAGAGGTTAAGATTCCAAAAGGAACAGTTGTTTATGAGGAATATGCAGCACCTCAGATAATAAACGGTGGTGCTGGGTATTTGTATGGTGGCGGTAGTCAAGTGTATATACCGGAGGTTGATGCAATATGGTTTGGTCAATAAAATGCGAATGTAGTAACAGATTGGATACATCAATAATATCATTAAAACAATTTAAAGAGATAAAAATCTTTTTTGAACATCAGGTTGAGATAGGAAATTACATAATGCAAAAACCGCAAATGCCGTATTTTGTTTCATCTGAAAAGAAATGGTTTGCAAATGTATGGTATAAATGCAAGATATGTGGATGCCTTTGGGAAATTAATTACCCTGATTTTCCGGCAACGGGTTTTGTAAGGAAATTTCCAAATGGACAATACTATAGAAAGCAATAAATAATTGTAAGCAACAGAATCTTGAAAACCGTAAACGGTGAAGAAACTGTTTACACTTATAATGCACTCAACCAGCTTGTAAGCGAGAATGACATTGTTTATGAGTACGACCTTAACGGCAACACCATAAGAATGACATCTCCCTCAAAGTCTGCTCTCTATGTTTACAATGCGGAAAACCGCCTTATCCGTGCAACTGTTCAGAGCGGAAACAATGTTTCTGTTGAGGAGTACGAGTACGATTATGCAGGCAACCGCATTGCAAAGAGTTCCGAGGGCGAATACACTAAGTATCTGCTTGATGTAAACGGCGAGCTGACCTATGTTCTTGCGGAAATTAGCTATAACGGCACCGAGAAGTGTTTCTACATCCGTGACGATGAGCTTGTTTCTCAGGAGCGTGACGGCAAGAAGTCTTACTATGTTTACGACGGACACGGTTCTGTTGTTGGTTTGGCAAATGAGAGTGGTGTTGTTACCGATACATATTCTTATGACGCATTTGGTAATCTGCTGAAATCCACTGGTTCTACCAAGAACTGTTACCGTTATTGCGGTGATTAGTTTGACGAGACTACGGGACTTTACTATCTGCGTGCAAGGTATATGGATACTACTACAGTGTGTTGCATTTAATGGATACTGATCCAAGTGGAAATTTGACAGTTGCAAATTAGACAGGAGGAGCGCTTTGGAAAAATGATTAAGAAGACTATTTAAAAGTATTGGTCATCATAATAGATTTCAAAAATATATTAAGCCTTATATGACAGTTAATTTGTCATATAAGGCTTTGTTTATTATGTGCATATTTATAGGCGACTATTTGTGGAATGTGTAGAGTTTATAGAAATATGTGTTACAATTTGTCAATTTTAATGTTTTATTATGTGTAAATAAAATACACAACACATTTTATATTTTGGATATATGCTATTCGTGTAGTATAAGTGTTTTGTATATCAATAATCATGGGGGAACAAGCAATGATTTGAGAGAAAATTATAATTAGAATGTGTTATAACGTAGCATTATAAATAATGTTTATAAGCTATGTGTAGCCGGTTACTGGGTTGTACTGGCGTTTTTTGCGTTAATTGATATGGTTAATTAGATGGAGGAATGTTAATGGAAGGTAAAAAGGTTGTAGCAACTGCATTGGCGGCGGCAATAGCAGTGTCAGTGTCTCCTGTAAATGCAATAGATGAAAGTAAAAATAAAAACGTGACTTTGGGATATTCTGAAGATGATGAAGATAATGGCGTAATGCTGATGTCCAATGAGGATGTTGCTGTTAAAAAAATATCTGAAACTGATACAAGCATTACAATATCGTGGACTGGATTCAATAATGATAAAGTATCATATTATACAGCTGTATGCAATGGCTTAGAATCAGGTAAAATTTCATAATGCACATATACTATCAACGGATTGACAAGTGGGTGTGAATATAGCATAGCTGTCAGGGCATATGATGAGGAGGACAAACTTATTGGATCCAGTCAAACTATTTATGAATACACAGATTGGAATGTTGCATCAGATACAGTATTAACATCAAATAAGACGGTGGCTGATTTAAACATTAACGGTGGTAATTTAAAACTTAATGGATATACGCTTACGGTTAAAGGAAATGTCTATTTGACATCCTCAACTTTATATGTTGATCAAGGCAAGTTATATATCAGCGGCAATTTCAACATGAGCAGTACAAACGGAAGCAATGGAAACGGCAGTCTCACAATGAATAAGGCAGAGGACTATATCTGTGTAAACGGGGATTTTCTTGCGTATTCATACTATGCAAGCACACTTACAGACGGAATAATTGAAGTAAAGGGTAACTTTGAGCAAAAGAAAGCATACTACGGCTATAGTAATAATTTCGCACCGAGCGGAGATCATAAGGTAATACTGAGCGGAGAAAGACAGCAGACAGTAAGCTTTGCCAGAATGGAATCGGGATTTAATATTCTTGAGCTTCAGAATTTTTCAGAGGAAGGCGTCGTGTTCTCAACACCTGTGACAATAACTGAATTTATTGATAACGGCTGCAATGCAAGCTTTGCGAACGGAGAACGTTCGGGCTGGGTATTGGAAGCAGATGAAACCATAGAGGGGGACCTGTTTCTTTCAAGGGGAACACTTGACCTTAACGGACATAAGCTTGTTGTAACGGGAGATCTTGTACAGTCCGGAGGAACAGTGCTTGTAAATGGAGGAGAGCTTGAGGTACAGGGAGATTACCGTGTACAGTCACTCAGCGGAAGCACATACGGCAACAGCACAGGAGTGCTTAATATGACAAATGAAGCTGATACCGTAAAGGTACTCGGCAGCTTTGTTATGCAGTCAACAGCCGATCACAGAGAAAAGCTTACAGCAGGAACACTTGAAATAGGCGGAGATCTTGTACAGAATAACGGGGCAAACAGGTACAGCTTCCATACAACAGGAACACATACGGTAGTTCTGAATGGAACACAGAAGCAGACGGTAAATATATATAATAATAGCAAGGAGAATTCGAGGCTTAATGATCTCAGGATTGCGAATACATCTGCAGAAGGCATAGATTTTGCAGAGGATGTATATGTTATCGGAGCATTATACAATACAGATTCAATAATTACCAATGTAACTAATCTGTATATATGCTCAACAACGAAATTTGCAGACGGAGCATGGAGCAATACGGCAAATTTTGTTGAAGGATACACATTAAGCGATGATCTTACAATAGATGGAGCTGTATATCTTACAGGCGGCACATTCAAGCCGGATGGGCACAGACTGAATGTCAGCGGCAATTTCAACATGAGCAGTACAAACGGAAGCTATGGAAACGGCAGCCTCACGATGAATAAGGCAGAGGACTATATCTGTGTAAACGGAGATTTTCTTGCGTATTCGTACTATGCAAGCACACTTACAGACGGGATAATTGAAGTGAAGGGTAACTTTGAGCAAAAGAAAGCATACTACGGCTATAGTAATAATTTCGCACCGAGCGGAGATCATAAGGTGATACTGAGCGGCAGAGGTGTCCAAAAAGTAAATTTTGAATCAGAAATATCAAAGTTTAATGTACTGGAAATAACCAAATCTCTTGAAACAGGTTATATTTTCAGCAGAACGCCACTTTGGAATGAGCTATTGGAGAAGAAGCCCGATGATAAGCCGCCTACTTCTCCTACAAATCTCCATATTGAACGTTCTACTTCTACGTCTATAAAAATCACATGGAATGAATCAGAAGATGAGTCAGGAATTTACTGCTATTATATTTATCGTGATGGAGAGCGGATAGGTTCCACCAGAAATTTATATTATGTTGATACAGGATTGAAGTCACATTCACAGCATCTGTATTACGTTATTGCATATGACATTGATGGAAATATGTCCGAAAAGAGCGATATTATAGAGGCAGCGACAGATGCTGATGAATATGCCCCTACACAGCCTGCAAATCTTACAGCGGTAGTTAAGGGTGATAGTACTATTTATCTTTCATGGATCGCATCAAGCGACAATGTTAAGGTAGTTGAGTACAACATTTACCGCAACGGGGTTCTTATTGCCAAGACCGAGGGTACAGCTTATACTGATAAAAATGCTTTTGCAGGGCTTTACACATACTATGTTGAAGCTGTTGATAATGATGGTAATGTATCAACGGCAAGTCAAAAGGTCACTGTTGATAACGAAGCCCCCGCAAAGCCTGCTCTGACTCTCAGTAAAGTCGGTGACAGTTATATCTCTCTGGAATGGACAGGAACGGACAATGTTGATGTAGTTTTTTACAGTATTTACAGGAATAATGTGCTTGTAAAAACAGTTGCTGCCAATAGTTATGTTGATACAAATGTTTCAATAGATTCAAACTATACATATTATGTTGTTGCTTATGATGCAGCAGGCAACAAATCAGAAGCAAGCAATGAAATATCTGTATATACCGGAGAAGACAGCACAGCCCCTGAAGTGATTTCTGTTTATGCGGCAAAGAGAAAATATTCTAAGGCCATACCAATATCTATTTTTGTAAAGGATAATCAGGCTGTTGCTGCAATTTATGTTCAGACATCTTCTGATAATAGAATGTGGTCAGATGTAATGGAAATAAATGCAGGAGGAAAAATAGAGGCAAATGTGATTGGCTCTATTGACTTGACAGAATGTTCGGATGGAGCCCTTTATCTTCGTGCGTATGCTGAGGATGTGTCGGGAAATAAAAGTAACGCAGAAAATTCTCCTGTATTCAGTATAACTGTAGATAATACTGCACCTAAAACTCCTTACGACCTTACGGTCAATACAGAAAATGGTTCACTGGAGCTGAAATGGGATACTTTCGAATCTGATACAGATATTGAATATTTCAAGATTTACCGTAGAGAGAATGATGAAGCTGATTATACTCTTGCTGCGGATAATTATAAATATTGGAATTATATCGACTGCAATATTGAGCTTGGTACCCAGTATTATTATGCAGTTTCCGCCATTGATGATGTGGGAAATGAAAGTATGCTGTCTGAGGAAGTAATGAAATGTATTTCCGACGACAAAATAAAACCCGTTATACATAGTATAAGCCCGGTTGAGGGCAGTAAAATAGGAGAAAATCCTACAATAAATGTTTCGTGTTCGGATAATTTCAGGCTTGGCAAGCTTACCGCCGAAATAAAAAAGACTACAGATGAAAATTGGTCAGAGGTTCGTTCAGAAAAATTAGACTCTTATGCTTCTGTTGTTTCATTTTCACTTAATACAACTGACCTTACAGATGGACGTTATGATATGCGCTTCAAAGTATCTGATTCAGTTGGAAATATCAGTGATTATGTCAATGCAACATATGATTACAGAAAATGTACATTATCATCACCGGTATTATCAGCAGTGCCTATAGGTTGGGGAGCTGATTTGACTTGGAGTATGACCGATACAACCGAACTTGCAGGATATATTGTCTATCGCAAAGCTCCGAGAGAAGACTCGTTTAAGGTTATTGGACGAATTAAAGAAGCCCATTTTACGGATGCAACGGCAGATGCTGGAAAAACGTATTATTACAGGGTTGATGCCTGTGATATTAGGGGAAATATTGTTGAAGGTAATATTGTATCTGTTGTTCCGACATATGAGGACAGCAGTGCACCGACATCTGTTCCCGGAGAAGGCGTTTTTGGAATTGCAGGTAAAGCGGTATCGTTTGATGGCACTGCATCGTATGACAACCATTATGTTGAGAAGTATTATTGGGATTTTGGCGATGGCACTGTATCTGATGAGGCGAAAGTCAAGCATACATATAATTCAGAAGGTGACTACAATGTTAGCCTTACGGTTTATGATAGCGCAGGAAACTTTGATACAGCTCAAATGAAAGTAAAAGTTTATCCCGAAGACTATAGCTGTACAAGGATAAAAATAACTGATTCTAATGGTATGTATATACCCAATGCACGTATTTACTGTGAATCCCTGCCTGAAAAACTTGATGCTATGTCTGATTCATCAGGATGTTATGACTTTGTATATCCGGACGGGAGCTTTAATATTTATATTTATCAAAATGGATATCTTCCACAAATGATAACAATATCATCGGAAGATAGGAAGTCAAATGAATATGTCAGCTTAAAGAAGCAAAATGTCGTTACGGGTAATATTTCTGTTCAGGAGCTTGATTTTAATGAAATCAAGTCACTCGGGATTGACATAAATGATCCTGAAAATCAGAATGTATATGAATACAGCATTGACATCAAATACGATGTGCATTACGACATATATAAAAGAGAAGTAATTTATATAAATAATGCAGGTAATATAGTAGGAAGAGGTTCATCGGGAAATATCAACAGTGATTACAGCTACAGCAGTGGAAGCAGAAATGTTTATGTAAAGACATTTACAGGCTCTTCTGAAAATTATTACTGGGATAGAAAACCGGCGGTTTATGTTGCTGTTATGACTGTTGAGACAAATGCAACATGGCTTAAAGAATTTTATGATGTTCAGCTCTCAATAATAAATAATGCGGATGAAGAGTTCAGTATAGAAAATACTTCAGCTATACTAAGTGTTCCTGATGGATTGTCTTTGGCAGATACTGCAAGAGGAGAAAAGCACATAAATGATATGGGAACAATTTCCGGTAAAGGTCAAAAGTGTGCGAGCTGGATCCTTAGAGGAGACAAGGCAGGCAGTTATGACCTTACAGCTCAATTTACAGGTAAGCTCATGCCATTCGATGAGGAAATAACAGTTGAATTTAAAACAGATGAGCCGTTGGTTGTAAATGGATCAGATGCTTTAAGCATTAGTTTTAAAACTATTTCTGAAGCTGAGAACGAATGGAATGTGGAATTCACAGTTACCAATATATCTGATAAGACAATAAATAACGTCAAATTGGATTTTAGCAAACTAAGTGACAGCTTTTTAAATGCTTACGATATTCTTATTGAATATCCAAGTGGTTTGATTGAGTACATTTTCTGGAACAAGGGCGATCATGATGAAAAAGATAATGAGGAGTTTCTGCCTGCACTTTATGGCGAAAATGATTTTATTGATAGTCGTGAACTGAAGCCGGGACAATGTATAACAGGAAGATATACCGTAACAGGACATAAAGATGATGAATATGTTTATTAAGTAAAATGGAGGATATTATGAAAAAAGACAATATATATGGTTTTGATTATAAGCAAGAAATAAAGGAATACACAGCACTCTGTAAAAATAAGAGAAACAGGAAATATAAAAATTATCTGGATTGGAAAAAACATATAATTGAAAATCTTGATGGCATGAATATGCGTACACTTGAAAACTTTCTTCATTTGTGCCTGTATCAGGAAAAATTGGAAAACAGAGGAATAGAGGTGTTTATGCCTTTATCACTGGGCGTAGTATCGTTATACTTATCTCAGCTGATTGTTCCGGAAAATGATGTTTGGGGAGCAGCTATAGGATATACAGCGGTTATGTTAGTAGTAATAGCGTCAATTATAAAAAGCTATTTCTCATATGTTTTTCCTAAGGATTTTTATCATGATGTTGCTGAGATCACACGTGAATATATGAACTCCTTACCTGAAAATAATAATAAACCTTTGATTGAAGCAAATGAGACTGAGGTACAGAGATGAAAAAAAGAATAATATCAGGTTTGCTGTCAGCAGTAATGGCATTAAATATTATTTCTATACTTCCCGGTGATGCGTTTGCATTGACAGCTGAAAGCAGAATATATGAAAAAGACGGATACACCGTTACATATCGTATAGGCAGCGAATGGGATAACAATCGCAGTGTTGAAGTTTCAATCAAGAATACAGGTGAGGAATCTATCCTTAACTGGGCACTTAAGTATGATGTCGGAGGAGAGGTATATAACCTTTGGAATTCCAAAGTGTATGACAGCTCGGAAGAATATACAATTATCAAAAATAACGGTTATAACTATGAGATCGAACCGGGACAGTCTGCAAATTATGGATATATCGTAAAAGGCGAAGAAACTGTTATTCCCGAGGATATTGAACTTTGCAGCCGCAGGATAGATGTAAAATCAGGCTATGAAGTTGATTTCAATGTTACAAGTGACTGGTACACGGGATTTAATGGTGAGATAAATATTACCAATACTTCAGATGAGCCTATTGAAGCATGGACCCTGAGTTTCGACAGCAATTTTGATATAAACAATATCTGGGATGCAAAGCTGCTCACGAGTGAAAACAGAAGTTATGAAGTAGCAAACCAGCTTTGGACAACTCCTATATTGGCAGGGGAAAGTGCGTCATTTGGCTTTTCGGCTGATAAATCCGCAACGGAGAATGCAAGTGCTGAAAATTTTGTGCTTACAGCTGTTGTGGTAGGGAAAAGTGCTCTTGAATATCCTGATTTTGATGATATTGATTATGAGCTTGACAGCGATTCGGACGGACTTCCCGACTATTATGAGGATATTCTCGGAACGGACAAGAATGATCCGGATACAGACGGAGACGGTCTGACCGACGGTTACGAGGTATTCTACCTGGGTACAGATTCTCTCAAAGCTGACAGTGATGATAATGGTGTCAATGACGGCGATGAGGATCCGGATAATGACGGGCTTTCCAATTTAAAGGAATATGAGCTTGGAACAGATCCGCACAATGCTGATACTGACGGAGACGGTCTGACTGACGGTGATGAGGTAAATATTCACGGTACCGATCCACTGAAATATGATACTGATGATGATGGCATTTCAGATGGTGACGAAATCGCTCTCGGACTTGATCCGAATAACGGTTCTACCAATGGCACACCTGACTGTGAGCGTACTTTCACGCAGACAGTTTCCGCAGATTCAGAGGTGCTTTCAGCTATAAATGAAACTGAGGGCAATCCTTTTAGGGTTTCACTTGAGATGGAAGCAGCAGGTGTGGCGGAAAATAATGTCTATGCCCGTAAAAGCGGATATTCCGATGCAATCGCAAACAGTGCCATTATTGGTGTTGCCCCTGAATTTGCATATACAGAGGGGTTGACTGTTGAAGAGGTAACGGTTAAGTTTGAGCTTGACAATTCCATAGTGGATAACACTCTCGGTACATACGCTGAAACAGGCAATGAGTTTGATGGAATAAAGCGTCTTAATGTATTTATGTTCATTGAAGACGTAAATATGCTTTTGCCGGTAGAAACATTTCATGATGCTGCCACTAATACTGTTTATACCAAAACAGACAGAATGGGTACATTCTGCCTTATGGACATGGAGATATTTGCCGATAACCTTGATTCAGCTCTTAATAAAAGTGCTGAGGCTGAGGTCAGCGAAGCTATGTCTCAAAACATGAGTGATGAGAGCGGATACATAAGCTGTTCTGTCGAGAAGTACAATGCTAAAGCATCGGCTCCGGATGAAAAAAATCAAGTCATTGATAATTTTGATGTAGTATTCATGATAGACTGCAGAAATGTGGTTGATCCTGATGAATATGCTGTAATTCAAAAAAATATAATAGAAACTGCTGACACGGTACTTATAAAATCACCGAATGCACGTATAAAAATAGTTCTGATGTTTTCTGTGAAGGCATCGCTTGAGAACGGAAAAGCATACCGTGTGCTGAGAATGTCGGATATCAAGGGCGTTGCCCCAAATGATAATACAGAATATTTTACTGATATAGATGATATATACGACGCTCTTGCAAAAGCCTCGGAACTTGTTTCAGATGGCAGCAACTGTAATATATCAGATGCGATAAACAGCGTCTATAGTATAGCAAAGTATTCGGGAAGAAAGACATATTGTTTCAGTATTTTCAAGTCAAAGAATGTATTCTATCAGTCCAAAAATGATGATGGTTATACCGCTCTGCATGATATTCAGGATAACTCTCTTCCGATAAATATAAGTGCTGTCTGCGATAAATATGACGATCAGATTTATGGATATGCCATAGATATGTGCCTTATGACTGGCGGATTTTGCGGCAATCATTATGAAAATTCGTCAGCGAATATGATATCGCATATTTATTTTGATGGCGGAGAAGTCAAAAACGGTTATAAGGCAATAATTGCAACAGGATATAAAACAGTTCAGCTCAATGCATCCCTGCAGCAGAATTATGAGTGGTACAGAAAAAACGAAAAAGTTGACCCTTATAATCCGCTCATGGATACCGATAAGGACGGACTGGCTGATTATCAGGAAATAATGTTTGAAAATTATTTCGATAATTACGCTGTGCGCCGTTCACTGATAGATGATACAGATCCGGATAATGTAAAATTACTGACATATTCTCAGATAGTTGATATTCTCGGTGATAAGTATTTTTATGTGGAAAATGGCTTGGAGCGCTACAGAAGCGCCACAGGTGAAGCTGCTTGGAATCCCAGGTCACTGCTTGATTCTTATATTCTGCCTATCAGATCCGATCCTACTGACAAGAATGGAGATAAGGACGGAATATCGGACGCATTGGACGGAACACCTCTCTATAATGCAATGATGCCCGAATTATTCGAGAATTTGGTTGAATATAAGCTGGTAAAATATGATGATATATCCAAGGCTGACGATGAATTATCAATATGTACATTGTCCTATGCAGATATCCTGAGTAATGTAAGGTCCTTGCCGGAATTTAAGCTGTTAATGTATGATTATTCGATCACTGCTGCTGAATTGAAGGAGATCGAAAATGTGACCCAAGCGTCGTATATCGTAGGATATACGATCATCGACACCACTTTTTATTCGGTAATGACAGTTGAAAAACTCAAAGACAAATACAGCTTCCATGATATTTACACCATAAAGTACAATGTCCGTTCTAACTCAATAGATTATGCAAAGATTGTAAATGAAGTTGACGGATATGATTTTGCATATGCGGTAAGAGATAATGCCAAAGATAAAGAAGCTTTTCTGGGAGAAATAGTTTCGGCATCGGTTGATAGTCTGTTTGGCAATGATTTTATTAAAACCATCAGAGACAGAATGCCGGAATTCCAGTATAAAAAAGCTGCGTGCACATATCTGGACATATTGGATCTTCCCAATGCGATAAAAAGAGGAAGTATAAAGGGCGGCATCATGGCTGTAGCATTCAAGCCAATGATAGCTTCGCATGCGTTTTCTTTGAGTGCCGATACACTTGAGTATGACTATCTGTACAGGCAGGCATATTATAATAAATACGGAACATATCCGTCATCATTAAGTCCGCTGCGTTCATTTTTTGTTTGCGGCTTTGAGATGTTCAGAGACATGGGCTCAATGATAATCGGCGATACTTACAGCTCCTTTGTAAATGACGACGGTTCATTCAATATTGAAGGTTCCGGGGAATTTTTCGGCATGATCGTAGGCGGCGCTGCGGTTACTGCTATGGGTCAGATATCGGTAGAGGATTTTGCCAATAATGTAAAGGATACATTCAGCAAACCCAAAACACAGCTGTCTTCTGCCGATTCTGTATATAAAAAGCTTTACGAAACGAACGGTACAAAGCCTGCTGAAAGCGGCGAAATAGATAATTATCAAACATACATTCCAAGCGAAAAAAATGAAATATTCAAAGAAATTCGTATTGGAGAAAAAACAACAAAAATAAGCATATTGAGGGAAAATGAGGCTGTATTTGATAAAATCGCAAGTTTGAATAATGCAAAAGCAAACAGACTTATGCGAATATTTGAATACACCCGTTTGAATGACATATTAAAATTGGGCAAGGACAACCCCACAGAATTTGCACGCAAGTTCGTGGAAGCGGCTGATCCCAAGAACCCTGCAAAAATACTTAGTACCACAGGCAGCACCTTGACGCACACCGACATTTTGGTCAGCTATATTGACAGATACGGTGCAGAATTTGTTGACATTTTGCTGAAGTCTGACGAGCGTTTTGTAACTAATACAAATGTGTATGGCACAGAATTTGTTGATGTTGTATTAAAGAATTTGAAATATTCTGATGATATAATTACCTTAACAAGTGAATTTGGCAGCGGATTTATACACGATATTTTAGATTCTTCATCTGAAAGCATAGGAAAAAGCATAAACCTAAAACTGCTTGAATCTTACCGGAGAGTGCTAAAGGGCGAAAATGTCAAAGCCCTAAATAAGGTGTGTGTTGCTTTTGACAGTGCGGACCCTTTAAAACGAGGAATGTCTGTAAATGGAAGCTATTTTAAAAACAATAGGCTTCTTAGTACAGATGAAATATCTTTAGGTGCTGATGAAATCCTGAATAATATGTATAAATCCAAATATGGGGAGGAGGCTTTTGATAATATGACGGATTACACCGACTATTATAATTTGTCAATGTCAAAAGAATATCTAAATAAATTGCCTGATAGTTATTTCAAAGAAAAAGGAATCAATAGATTAAGCGTTGAAAAGCAAATGGCAAAATTAAGAGATGCTATTGGTAATACAAAAAATGAAGCAATCCAAAATAATAAATATACTAATATACCTGATTCGACTGGTCAATCAATAAAGAAGCCAAGCTTTCAAGAGAATTGGCAGGTTGAGAATTGTGCAGAGATTTGGAGTGTACGTCAGGCAATAATGAATGGTGCTGAGTGGAAGAATATCTCATTTAGATGTATCAATATAGAAGATGGGGTATATTGGAAACCCTGCGCAAACTGTAAAGAAACATTTAAAGAATTAATAACTGAACAAGGAGAAAAGTGATATGTTAATAGAAATAGCAAAGCAGCAGCTTAGGAAAGCCGGATGGTATGAGGGAAGAAAAATTGACCTTACTAAATATGAGGAAGAATATGCAAAGCTTGGCTGTGAATTATTTCCGGCTGCAAGTAAATTTCTTGAAGAGTATGGTGATTTAGATATACAAGATAAATATATATTACCGGTTACAGATAAGAATGGAAATCCTACAACTTCAATTAACAGAAGCTTGATCAATGTTGCTAATTGTTGCGGTCATAGAGATAGGGAATTGGAAGAAATGGTTTATAAGCTGTTTGGTCAAAAAATATTAAGAGTAGGGTTAATAGATCACGGAAATATCTTTATTTACATTTCAGAAGATGGAAGATTCTTTGTTAATTGGCATAGTGTTGGGCTTTGGGCAGAAAATTCCGACCAGCTTTGGAATGAGTACTATGGTGAAGACTATGGTTGGGCAACTTGGAATGATTTAAAAGCCGGAAAGGGCAGGTCTATGTTTAAGAAAGAAGTAAAAAAATACTTATAATTCAGTACAAAAAATATAGTAAACAGGCTGTAAAAGCAAAGCCGCCCTTGAAAGAGATTTCGGGGGCGGCGAAGTTTGATATGGGATAAACAGTTAAGGCGAATACGAAAACTCTGAAAGTACCGTATGGCAACGGAATGAACGGTGTACAGGTTGACGGCAAAACATTTAGTAAAGGATATAAGCCGGAAGATCTTCCGTTTACCGGAAATGGTATGTCAGGAGGAATCAAATGGTAAAATTAAGAGATGCAATCGAACTTACCAAGAACAAAGCGGTCAAAGACAATAGGTACACAGATTTATTTGGTAAAAGTGAATTAGAAAAGCCAAGCTATCAAAAGTCTTGGCGAGTAGAAAATTGTTCAGAGGTTTGGAGTGTGCGTCAGGCAATAATGAATGGCGCTGAATGGAAGAATATCTCATTTAGATGCATTAATATAGATAATGGGATATACCGGTATCCTTGCGAAAATTGTAAAGTTACATTTAAAGATTTGATTGATAAAGGAGAAGAGGAATATGTTAATTGATATAGCAAAGCAACAAC